>SDBU01006419.1_pt1 | contig 13829 bp, 15 predicted proteins | sample 2277071 | NCBI WGS metagenome assembly SDBU01 (sample SAMN10397929, study PRJNA504765) | marine sediment metagenome | isolation source: marine sediment core GS08_GC12, 126 cmbsf | place: Arctic Ocean: Gakkel Ridge, Loki's castle | collected 2008
CTGGAATGCATCGGTGTGCGTCTGCACCTTCAAAAAGCCATTGATCTGTTGAAAAAAGCTGGAGCGAAAGTATCCGATGGGAACCTGGTGCATATACCACTCAGGCTCGTAGAAAAAGCACTGTCGACCGTCCCCAAGGAAGTAACACTATACAACCGAAACGGTAATCCAACCATGCCACTGGGAGGTGCACGTTGCTTTTTTGGACCTGGTTCAGATTGTTTGAATATCATTGACCATCGCACTGGAGAACGGCGAAAACCAATACTGCAAGATGTTATTGAAGGGGTCCGCCTGGGTGACGCCCTGCCCAACATTGATTTTATTATGTCAATGCTCTTGCCATCAGATGTGGATCAGACTCTGGCAGATACGTACCAAACAGAGGTGATGCTCACAAACACAACCAAGCCGATTATCGTTGTCTCTTACGAATCCCAAGGCCTTAAAAATTCGGTAGAAATGGCAGAAGCCGTGGTTGGGGGCGCCGAAGCCCTCAGGGAAAAACCCATTCTGACCTGTTATATCAATGTGGTCTCCGGTGCAGTTCATAATGAGGACGCATTGGAAAAACTGCTATATCTTTCCGGTAAGGGATTACCATCGTTGTACATCCCTGGGTCAAGCGCAGGTGTTACCAGTCCAATGACACAAGCTGGTGCCATAGCCCTGGATAATGCAGGGATGCTGGTGGGCCTAATTCTCTCCCAACTCACCCGTGAAGGTGCACCGATGATCATTTCTGCCATGGATCCTGCAGCAATGGATATGCGTACCATGGTCTCGCCTTACGCTTATCCCGAGAAGGGTTTTATCCGTTCGGTATCTCAGCGGTATAACCTGCCAACGTTTTCTTTGGCCGGTGGGAGTGATTCAAAGGTAGTTGACCAACAAGCTGCTGCTGAAGCCGCCTTGACGATCATGGCAGATGTCCTTATGGGTGGCAACATCATTCATGACTTAGGGTATTTGGAATCAGGTCTCACTTATTCATTTGTCCAACTGGCCATTTGTAACCAGATCGTAGATTGGGTGAAAGCGTTCTTCAAAGGCATAGAAGTGAACGATGAGACCCTGGCGCTGGATGATATCGTCAAGGTTGGGGCCAATAGGTCCTACCTGGGGACCAAACACACTCGCAAGCACCATAAGGAGACGTGGTATCCAGATTTATTCGAGCGCGGCATCTATAAAGATTGGGAAAGAAAAGGGAGTAAACCTCTAGCAGAACGAGCAGCAGAGCGCGTCCAAGAAATCCTAGCTAATCACCAACCAGAGCCCCTCGCGGAAGAGATTAAAGCCCGATTGAGTCAGATCGTGAATAACGGTACCACAAATGGGAATTACGGATAATTCCATCCACCACGCAGAGCCAGGATCTTGAGTAGAAAAGGCGCCATTTAATCATGCTCGGGTTCGATTAGGATACGATGTTTTCCGATCGCTCTTCATCGAACTCTAGACTGAGAGGTTTTCGTCCCATCACTTCAGCTACCAGTATTGTTGTTCCAAATCCAGCAAATGTATCAAAAACAATATCCTTTTCCTGTGTAGATTCACATAAAAAATACTCTACGATGCTATCTGAATAACGAACATTATCATCTTGAAATTCCACAGGGAGTTCATGTGTGTTTGTGTTTTCCATCTGAATATATGTCCGCATAGAAGATCTTTCGTTAGGATTAATTATGAATCTGAGTATAGCCTACCCATCTTATGATTTACATATCTGACATTTGTTAATTCCTAAAGCTGATAATGAAAATCGCCCGACGGATTCGTCAAGCGATTCTTGTGGACGTTAGTGGACCCGGACCGGCGCTGCCGTGCCCTGTGATTCGCGTTGGATATTAATAAAATATATCGTCTTACCTTTTTTTAAGCGCTAATTCAGTTTTTGCATAGAAGGGAAAGTGACAAGATTGACCAGGACGAGAAGGATACATCCAACCCCAGAGATCAAAGCCGCTCCGGGCGCGCCAATTTGGTCACCGAGAAAGCCCATTCCCAGCGAGCCAATGGGGTAGAAACCGCCCAATGCCCAGGTATAGGTGCTCAATACCCGTCCGCGCAATTCGTCCGGGACAATAGTCTGGATAAGTGTGTTGGTGAAAACAAGTTGAGTGATAAATGAGTAGCCGATCAGCGCCATGAAAGCCATGCTCACCCAGGGCGTGCGTGAAAGAGCCAGGCCGATGATTCCTGGTCCAAGCACTAGACGACTAAACAAGAGGGTCTTTCCTTTATGGAAATGATCGCCATAGATGAGCAAGAGCAATGCTCCAATCAATGCCCCCCCACCCTGCCAGGATAGCAAATTCCCAAAGCCAGTGGCTCCGATATGAAGAACATCCATTGCAAAGACAGGAACCAACGTGAGCGCGCCAAAACCGAGCATACTGAAGGCAGCGACCATAACAACCAATCCCAAAATCGCTTTTTCAGCAAAAATATATCGAAAGCCTTCTTTCATCTTTTCAAGTGGATTTGCACGAGAGGACGTAATCGGGGGCAGAGAGAATTTCATCAGTAACAAAGCAATGATCACAGCGAGATAGGAAAGTCCGTTAATAAAAAAGGCGGGAGCCTCCCCCAGGGTGGCAACAATCGCACCGCCAATTGCCGGGCCTATTATCCGTGCGATATTAAAAAGGGTGGAGTTGAGGCCAATTGCATTCATCACGTCGCTTTTATCGTCATCCACCATCTCAACGACAAAAGCCTGTCTCGAGGGCATATCTAGAGCATTGCCAATCCCAAGCAGGAAAGCGAGGAGAAGTATATGCCAATATTGAATAATATCCAGCCAAGTAAGAAGCGCCAACAGGCCTGCCAACAGCATGAACCAGCTATTAGTGATAAGCAGCAATTTGCGGCGGGGAAATTGATCTACGATCACGCCCATAAACAAAGAAAACAACAGGACAGGCAAAAAACCGACAAATGTGACCATGCCTAAGCTGGTTTGTGAGCCAGTGATGCGATAGACCAACCATTGTTGGGCTGTAACTTGCATCCAGATACCGATGACAGAAACAAGTTGCCCCCAGAAGAAAAGACGAAAGTTAGGATGGCGCAATGCTCGAATGGTGCGCGACCAGTTGGTGGATGGGAAAAGATTGGCCATGTTCTTGATAAGATGCTCCTTTGATGTCGCTGTGGTGTCCCTGGTTTTCGATCCAGTCATAATGTTAGTCTAGCTTGGAGTATTTGGGAAGGATGAACTACGATCACTGCCGGAATTGGAGGCCGATAGACTAATGACCTATGTGGTTGAACATTATTGTATTTCTTCCAGCTTTATCTACCTTACAAGATTTCGACCGCCAAAAAAGAGTACCCCGTTATTTTCCCCCAACAAAATAACTAGGGAGCGCGGATTCAGATACTATCTGGTCCGGGTCTTTGCCTGTAATGCAGTATTAACGAAATCCATTGGTACCTCTTGGGCAGGCACGATAGAATACGCATATGTCAAGAAAAATATTACTAATTGACGATGATGCCTTATTTCGTCGCAGCCTTAGTTTTCATTTGCGACAAGCGGGTTATCAAGTGCAGACGGCTGCTAGTGCCGAAGACGGTTTATCAATAATTCGTAATAACCTCCCAGATTTGGTTTTATTGGATATCGGTTTACCTGGTATGGATGGTCTGGATGCTTTGCACTATATCAAGGACGACGTTAAAATTCCCGTAATATTTATCACTGCCCGCCACCGGGAGCTGGATGAGATACTAGGGTTGGAGTTGGGAGCTGATGACTATATCACCAAACCCTTCTTCTCCTTGCACGCATCAAAGCCGTTATGCGGCGGTCTCAACGCCAACCGTTATACTCTTCATCAGATTCCTATTCATTTGGAGATATTAATATTATCCCGTGTGCCCATGCTGTATCCCTCAAGGGTAAACCAGTTGATCTAACGCCAATTGAATTTCAACTTCTGAACACACTTGCACAACAAGTAGGGCATGTTTTGTCTGCTGATGATCTTCTATCTACAGTTTGGGGTGAAGAGTATGTAGGGCAACCTCAAGTAGTTTATGTTCACATCCGGGCTTTACGCACAAAACTTGAGAAAAACCCTAACAGACCCCATCGTATTGTCACAGTTCACGGTGTTGGATACAAATTAGTCTCCCAAGGCAGCTAAATATGCAATCACTACGGACCCGTTTGTTAAGTAGCCATAGCTTATGCTCATCTCAGCCGGGGCGATCAGTTCCTTTGTAACCCGCCACCCGACGATCAAGATTCTGGCACTCAGTTTTCTCCTACTGTTTGGTATGTCTTTGGCCATGGAAGGATTGCACCAACCTATCCCCAAAGGCTATATCTATTTCGCAATGGCCTTTTCAATATTTATTGAAATGATTAACCTGCGCGTGCGAGCGCAAAAGCCAACTGAACCCATCCAATTACGGCAGCACTACACTGCAGAAAGCATTTCTGTGGAGTGAATCAGGATTGAATGATTTGAATTCATGCGAGTAGAACCGAATAATATCTTCATTTTGGTACAATAACAATAATGTCAACACAAATATATCCAAAAAATGAAATCTACCCTCGTTATGGATCAACCGGAATATCCATAGAGGGATAAAAACGAAAGCAAATTACCAGGATTTCCTAGTTTCAATTTTAGTGAAGTGGTCGAAAGATTATAAAAATCCAAACCACCTCTGGAGTGTGAGAAATATGTATAGCACTATTTTACTCCCCTTGGATGGATCGCCTCTAGCAGAACAGGCCTTACCACATGCCGCTGCCCTCGCCGAACATTTTCAGAGCAAATTGATTCTTTTAAAAGTCCTTGTGCCGTTAGACAAAAATCTTGGCTTGCCACCTGGTGCAGTGAAAAGAGCAGAAGCCGCAACGCGAGAATTGGCAAACCAATATTTGGATCGGGTTGCCGCCCGCATTCAAGATAAAGGTTTTCCCATAACAACTGTTACCGTGCCCGGACGCCCCCACGAGAAAATTGTTCAATTCGCTGAAATAGAACCGGTAGATATCGTCGTGATGTGCACACGCGGTCAATCAGGTTTAAGTCGATGGTTGATGGGAAGTGTTGCCGACCGCGTGGCGCGCAGTGTAAATGTCCCAGTATTACTGATACGTGCAGCCAATGAATCAAAAAAGGTTGAATAAAACTCAAAGAAAACAGCAATGCCCTCTTTGCGAGGAAGTCGTCAGGTTTACTGAAATCCGAACTCGCACTGATATAGACACAACCGAAGGGAAAAAGTTGGTGCACGTCGTTGTTTTGCGCTGTCCTGAATGCAAACGTATTGTTGGTCCTGAAATACCTATTAAAAATCAGGATGAAGAACCATGAAAGATATTTTTATAGATTTGTCAAAGACATTGGCTGCACTCCCGACAATACATGATGAGAAATATCGGGACTGGTTCTCAATACCCGATCCTGACCCGGTAACAGACCATTTACCTGAAATTCTCTGTATCCAGAGAATTTCCCTTAAAAACTGGCAGGCTGCCCGTTTGTCAACAGCCGCGTATATTTTCCGTGAAAAAGCAACGGGGTGGAAAATTGTCGCCAAGTTTTATATGCCCAAAACAGGCAAGAATGCTCTCCGACTTTCAGAGCGTGAATATCAGCGCACCCAACTCGCCTGGGAATGTCTGAATTCTGATCAAGATTTGCGATCAGTCCAACCATTGGGAGTTTGGGGTGGAGTGTTATTTCTAGAATTCATAAATGGTCTTACGTTATAAGATAGGTTAAAAAACGTTATCTGACCAGACACTTGTAACAATACAAAAGGTAGTAATAAAATGATCGAATTCGAACACACAATTTTCATTATATTGTTGTTGAGCGGAGTTCTTAATTCCAAACCCCCGCGGCAGCGTTGGGCTACTGTAATCATAATGATTGGGGTTTTGTTAGTATTTATACCACCTGCACACGCGATAGTAATTCCCTGGGATTTGGTTTTAGGTTTAGTGCTTCCAGTACTCCTGTGGCAAAACATCCGTCGAATTGTCAATGCAGATTTGCGGGGGTGGAAAAGTGTTGCCCTCTGGGGAATGACGATGTTTGTTTTGGGTTCTGCCTTTTGGTTGGGTAGTGCATTGAACTGGCCTGGGGCTTTGCTGTTCGGTATGATTGCAGCCAGTATGATTTGGAGAGCATCTGAACCCGAATCTGGCGCCAGTTATATGAGCCAGGTGGGACCACTCACTTTAGTATTTCTACTCACCGAGGTCGAAGCCGCCATTCAAGCCCCAAATCATTATTTGGGGGGGGTTTTCAGTGGCGCGTTTTTCGGGGTTGTAACCGCAGTATTCGGGCTTTACTTGATACGAAAAGTATCGCCCAAATTGCATTCCTGGATTGGAGTGGGGCAAGTGTATTTTGCATATTGGATATCATATATCTCCGGGGCTTCAGCTGTGGCCGCCGCGCTGGTCAGTGTGATGATATTCATGTGGTTAAACCAATATTACAAACTTGGTTTTCATGAGAAAGCACCACCAGCACCTTTGAATACCTGGCCAGGTTTTGTTTTAATTCTAGCCTTGTTCCTATTGCTAGGTTGGCAAGCCCACCAACCGGTATCAATCTTTATCGCTTTCGAAGTTATTGTGGGGACATTGATTGGATTGATAGTATCCTGGTTAGGGCGCCGCTGGGAAATACCAGCTTTTCAACAACAAAAACCCTTCTGGGTGGCGGGGCTACAAATCGCCGCGCTCCTTTTCCCGGCCCTCCTCATTTGGCCGCGTGATATGTTACAAATGCCGGTCCAACTCGCTGTAGCCATTGGGGTTTCTATTTTAGTGATTGGTCTTTCATATTTGGGACTTGCTTTTTATTTCCCCAAGGAATCCCACACGAAGGATATCCATAAATATATGTAATTGTAAAGTACAATGAAACCAACATTATTTTGGTTGAGTTTCCATAGTGCGTATCTGAATTCGAAGGAGAAAAAATGGCAAAATTACTACTTATCATTTTGAATGACATCAGTGTATTACCAGAATTGTTAGATGTCTGGCGGGAGATAGGTGTCCCAGGAACCACTATCCTGAAAAGTGCTGGTGGGCACGCCTCCCGCACCTGGCTCAGCCGGGTTGGTTTGAGTGCAATCAATAACCTTTTCGAAGCCAAAGAAGTCCAAACTCGCACGCTGATCGCCGTATTTGAGGATGAAGATTTATTGGCATGCGCTATTGCTGAAGCGGAGCGAATTGTCGGTGGTTTTGATCGCCCCAGCAGTGGGGTGATTTTAGTCCTGCCGGTTTCACAGGCAATTGGGCTGTACAAAACTCCTCCCCAACCCCCTCGAGAAGTATCTCCCCCCCTCAGATCAGGCTGGACCGTTTTACGCGATACCACTATAGAAATAGTGGATTCCCTGTTAGATTTCGATCCAACGATCGTTTCAGCTGAGACTTCCTTAGACGATGTCGCTCGAGCAATGTTAGCACAACCAAATGTGCATGTGGTATCCGTCGTCGCAGAGAATGATCGGCTGATTGGATTGCTGGAACTGAGCACATTGGCCGACGATTTATTTTTCCATATCTTGCCGGAAGAATTTCTTAGCGAGATCACAGACCTCGAAAAGTTAATGGACTACGCCAACAAGACTCGCGTGCTCACAGCTAGAGATGCCATGAGTCCGCCGGTTTGGGTCAAACCCGATGAGACAGTAAAAGAAGCTTTCAAGCGTATGCATGAGAATAAATTGCCAGGCTTACCGGTGGTCAATGAACGCTACCAGGTTATTGGGTATGTCAATTTGCTCGAATTACTGTCGCTGTGCATTCAGGCCAATAATGACGTCGACCTTCAGGAGGTGAAGAAATGACCTCCATGTGGTTAGCTGGAAGTATTTTTCTTTTGACTTATGCCCTGATTGTCAGCGAAAAAATTCATCGCACAATCTCCGCCCTCTTAGGCGGCCTGGCGATGATTTTATTTGTGATCCCGCAAGAAAATGCGTTCCACTCCATCGACTGGAACGTCATCTTTCTTCTGGCTGGCATGATGGTAATTGCCAATGTCCTGAAAGAAACAGGGCTGTTCCAGTGGATTGCTATACAAGCAGTGCGTTTAGGGAAGGGCGATCCTTTTAAGGTACTCATCATCCTCTCTCTAATCACCGCAATTACTTCAGCCCTTTTGGATAACGTGACCATTGTTGTTTTGATCGCTCCAGTGACTTTGTTTGTCGCCTCAACGCTGCGGGTTAATCCAGTGCCGTTTTTGATTGCTGAAATCCTTGCTTCTAATATTGGCGGCATGGCTACTCTGGTGGGTGACCCTCCCAACATCCTGATTGGCAGCGCGACAGGACTCGATTTTGTGACTTTTACGGCAAATATGGGACCAATTTCTGCGATCATTATGGTCGGGTTTATTGGAATAGCCCACCCTTTGTTCAAAAAGGATTTAGCCGTTCTAGACCAAGACAACGTAGATATTGCTGAGTTAGATGCTTCTGCTTTAATTACCGACCCCGTGTTACTTCGCAAATCACTGATTGTGATGTCTGGGGTAATCGTTGGGTTTTTGCTGCATGGCGCATTACATCTGGAACCCGCAACCATTGCTTTGCTCGGGGCAACTCTGCTGATGCTCTGGAGCAAAACAGATCCCCATTACGCATTGCGTGATATTGAGTGGACCACATTATTCTTTTTCTTTGGTCTATTCATCATGGTTGAAGCCCTTGTCGAAGTGGGATTAATCGAAATTGTCGCCGATGCGGCTTTGCGTCTGACCGGCGGAAATTTACAACTGACCTCTCTACTGTTGATCTGGTTTTCCGCTATAGCATCCGGGATTGTCGATAATATTCCCTATACAGCCACAATGATCCCGATTGTAGAAAGTTTAGGCCAGGTAATGTCTGCTAATCCTCTCTGGTGGTCTTTAGCCTTAGGGGCGTGTCTAGGCGGCAATTTGACCCTCGTTGGCGCGGCAGCGAATGTTGTTGTGGCCAGTCTGGCCGAAAAAAGCGGTCACCCCATCAGCTTCACGCATTTCTTACGTTACGGTGCCATAGTTACGGTGATGTCTCTGGTCCTGGCTAGCGGCTATGTCTGGTTGCGGTACCTCTAATCATAAAGGTACATAAATAAAGATTTTAAAAAACGATCACTGAGGAGGAATTTGCACAAACGGTAAAGGTTATAAAAAAATGGATCGATCTTGATCCTAAAATAATTAAAAAATCCAGCCGGCAATCAATCGGCTGGAGTCTCTTGGTCGAATCAAGTCGCTTTTCCAAGTGATTATTGAATAACAAGCTTGATGCAGTTAGGATGGAACTAACAGAAATCATAAACTGGATGGACTCTTTTCACCCCTTATCTGTCGACATGGTGGATATTATTCCCCCCTAGAAGGTATGAACTCTTTTTAAGAATCAGTTGTTATTGTTTTTTTTAGTATTGGACATAAACCAAAATCAGCCTGATTTCGAAGCAAAAGGGATAAATTTTGATGCCTGGTAGATTTAGCTTCCCCCTCCGCTCAATACGGGTTAAAGCAAAAAACACTGGGTAGGCTATCAAGTGTTTCTTCTGGGCGTTATTGAAGGTATCTCGAACCGACGTTGCCGTTCCCCATCATAAATGAGAATAAATCATCGATGGATGTCAAATTTCATGATGAATTTATTATCTGAATAGGCACCTGATATAAAATCAGCAGCACTATTATTTTTCATCTGGGGGTCAGATAAGTAGAACCATAAGGATTTGTATTATGCCCAAAGTATGGTCATCACTGCGATCGCTGCTGTGATGACCAGCGAAATAACAAAGGTCACCCTGATTACCTGGCTTTCCTCGCCAATCCGGTCGATGCTGGCAGCAGCGTTCTGTAATTTCGCCGGTGAGATGACACTTGCCAACCCGCCTCCGATTCCGCTGGCAGCGGCAACCAGCAGCCCGATCGCGCCAATTTTTTCCGCTGTAGAAAGATGAATGGCTGTTAACATGGCAATTGCCGATGTTTCAGATCCGCTAATGAACCCGGACAATAGACCCAGGAAAGGTGCAACAAAGGGATAGAACCCACCAAAAGCCTGGCTGGCAGCATCAGCGATTACAAAAACCATGTTGTTAGTGGGTTCAAGCAGCTGCCAATCCGCATTTTTCCCAGAATGGATGATGATGAAGGCAATCGAAAAGAATACAGCGGATGCCAGCATGGGGCGAGGAGCGCGTTTGAGCCAGCGCTGAAGGGATACTTTTAATGTGGTCTTTTTAATTTTAAGCCATGGTAATGCGATCAATGTGCTGACCAGAATCCAGAAATATGCCTGCTAGAATATTCGCAATTTTTCCGGGGAACCAGGGATGATGGTGACTGGCATGATCCAGCGGTTAAAGGTCAGCTCAAAAAAGGGTAAGAAGGGGGCATTGACTAAAAGGGCAAAAAACGTCAGGATAATCCAGGGAGACATCGCTGCCGGCAGAGATATTTTTCCTTCGGCAGACTTATCAAACTCAGTCATCAGGCTTCGGTCTCGAAGGGTTTGCCCGCTAAGCTTCAGATAACCCAGCATCACGACCACCACACCTAGTCCGGCAGCAATCCCTGTCAGAGTTACCATCCCCAGGGCATTCATTCCGATTGCTATCAATCCCGCAGTCACTCCAGCGATGACCGTTGGGAAAAATCCGCGCCAGAACAATTTCCAGCCTCCGGCCAACCACAACATGGCCAGGGCGATACAGGTGCTGATGATCGGCATGAAGCGGGCGAAATAGCCGCCGACTTCGTTAACCGGCAGTCCAACAAAATTAGAAAAAACAACCACAGGAATACCAAGCAGGGCGTATGTGCAGAGCGCATCGTAGCCCAGGGAAGGAAGGGCAATGGCTACAAAGGATGAGTAACCGAGAAGCCAGCATGATCGGCGGAAGGATCGAGACCGGGGTTGCTCCCAAGGCGGCCAGCAGGGTGCCGATCCCTAGATTGAGAATCAAAATTTGAGCGACTTGATTACCCGGGGCGATGGTTTTAATAAATGCCACCACCCGGTCAATGGCTCCTGCTTCTTTCATGATTGTGATTTGCAGCAGTGAGGTGGCAACCATGATCGTTATCGGCAGAGAAGCCAGCAGCCCAGCCAGGCTGATGAGCAGCGTATTGGCGAGCGGGGTCTTAAAGTAAAGCCAGACGACCAGCACAGCGCAGATCCAGCCAATCACCCCGGCTATATCTGCCGGGGTGCGCCGCCAGACCAAAAGTATCAGGATGACCAGGACAGGTAAAAGAGCAAATAGAATCGCAAAAAAATTCATGTTTGTTCCAGGTTACAAATCTGTTCCTTTAATGGGGGTTTCCCTGTGGTCGCGGTCTGAGTTGTTGATATTATAGACTTATTAGAGGGCAACAACCCTAGTTTGTTTCTGTTCTTTGATTGTAAATCGAATGATAAACTATTCTGGATTAAAAAACACTTGATAGTGTTATCAAGTGTTTTTTGTGGGCGGTATTGGGCTCGAACCAACGACCTCCTCCGTGTAAGAGAGGCGCTCTAACCAGCTGAGCTAACCGCCCGGTTCGTAAACATATTATACCGCTGGGAAGAATTTTAAGGAAGGGAAGCGAAACCTGTATTCAGTAGTCAGTGTTTAGTAATCAGTAATCAGATAGTTTTTAAGAACACGCAAACTGAATACTGAATCACTGCCTACTGATTTGGCAAAGCCATCCCACCTGTGATACACTTCCTCAAGAACAAAGACAAGGTTCTGCCAAAAACCCATGCGTATTGTCCGTTATTTATACCGAAACAAAAAACCTGCCTATGGTTGGCTGCTGGAGGACCGGATAGGTCCAATTAAGGGTGATATTTTTGGGTCCTTCCAAAGAGGTGAAGCCAAAATTCCTCTGGAAAAAGCCCGACTTTTGTGCCCGGTGCAGCCGGGAAAAATCATCTGTGTCGCCCGCAACTATTCCGCCCACGCTGCGGAACACGGGGTTGAAGTCCCGGAATTGCCGGTCCTTTTTTTCAAACCGCCTTCAGCGGTAATCGGACCCGGTGATGAGATCGTCTTGCCTCCCCAAGCTCAGCGGGTGGAGCAGGAAGCCGAGCTGGCAGTGGTAATTGGCAGAGAGGGCCGCTGGATCGCACCCGAGGAGGCAGAAAAACACATCCTAGGCTACACTATCGGTAACGATGTCACCGAGCGATTTTTCCAGCGCGAAGACCTGCTCTGGACCCGAGCTAAAGGCTTTGACACTTTTGCCCCCCTCGGTCCCTGGATTGAAACCGATTTTAATACTGCAGACGCGATCATTTCCTGTCGGGTTAACGGTGACCTGCGCCAGATGGCATCTACCCGGGAGATGGTTTTCCTCGTTGATCAACTGATTGCTTTTGCTTCCTCATTTATGACCCTGATGCCGGGGGATGTCCTTCTGACCGGAACCCCGGAAGGGGTTTCCAAATTAGAGGATGGGGACACGGTTGAAATTGAGATTGAAGGAATCGGCACCCTGAGTAATCCAGTAGTGCAGGCAAAACGGGAATAAGCTGATGTCAATCGATATCCAGGCCGGAATTATCGCTGCAGTTTTTTTGACCCTGATCTTTTTTCTGATCAGCGTCATTTCCGGTATCCAAACTGTACTCTCGGGAAAAAAGATAAAATTCTTCCAGCTGCGGCGGAATCAGATTTTGCGCGGCTGGCGGCTGATTGTAATGGGTATTTTCTGGGTTATTCTGGGCATCGGGGTATATTTATTCGGTGAACCTGTAGCCTACCATTATTTCACCCCTTCCCCAACTCTTCCGCTGACCCTGACCCCGTCCATTACCCCTTCCGCCTCAGGTACACCCACAATCACTCTCACCCCCACCATCACTCTCACCCCGGCGGAATCCTATACCCCTACCCCCAGCCTTACACCTCACATGCCCATGGCTGTCGAGGCTTACTTTGAAGGCATCCTGACTCCGCCGGCTGAAGCTGCTTTCAGCCCCTTGAAATTCTCAAACATCGGGTTGGATGATGACTACAATCCTATCGGTCCCGGGACCCAATTTACCAATCCGGTGGGTCACCTCTATGCAGTATTTAGTTATGCTAGGATGGAAGACAATATTCAGTGGAGCGCGCTTTGGTACCAGGAAGACATCCTGATCTACTACGAAACCCTGCCCTGGAACGGAGGCAGCGGGGGCAGTGGGTACACAGATTGGGATCCAGCTGCCGAATTGTGGCTGCCGGGTGAGTATGAAATTCAGATATTCCTGGGAACGGAATTTATCCTATCCGGTTTCTTTACCGTGGTTGGAGATCCTCCCACACCAACGATTTCCCCCACCCCTACAATCACACTTACCCCCTCCCCCAGTTTAACCCCAAGTCCTGCCCCTACAGATACACCAGCAAATTCCTGAGATCAAGATTTAACTAATTTAACCGCGACTCTGGCTGCCACCCGGGCGTTGTTCAACAGCAGCCCAAGGTTGGCTTTTAAACTGGCTTTGCCGGTTATTTCGCTGATCCTTTTTAATAGGAATGGTGTAACTTCCTGCCCTTGAATTTTTAAATCCTCAGCCTCGCTGAGTGCTTGATCCACAGCCTCCTGCATTTGACGATCCGGCAGGGCATCGTTCAGGGGAGGTGGAACCACCAGTAAAACTGCACTGTTGATTCCCATCTCCCAATGTGCTTTTGCAAGCACCGCAGCACCCTCTGAATCTTCTACCTGGGAATTAACTGGCAATCCGCTGGACCGGGCGTAAAAGGCCGGAAATAGGGAAGTTTGAAATCCCACTACTGGCACTGACAGAGTCTCCAGCATCTCCAGAGT
>SDBU01006420.1_pt1 | contig 13828 bp, 8 predicted proteins | sample 2277071 | NCBI WGS metagenome assembly SDBU01 (sample SAMN10397929, study PRJNA504765) | marine sediment metagenome | isolation source: marine sediment core GS08_GC12, 126 cmbsf | place: Arctic Ocean: Gakkel Ridge, Loki's castle | collected 2008
TGTTATTAAACCTCTTAATGAGATATCTCCATGATAAGTTCGAGTAAAGCCCATATGAGTATAAAAAACAACTTTCTTAGTTGTAGCAATTTTTTCTGCTAATTTTACGATAAGATCTTCTTGTACTCCCGTTATTTCGGAGGTTTTTTTAGGCGAATATTCTAATGCTAAATCCTCTAGCATTTGGAGTGCTGGTTTACATTCGATTCCATTCACTTTAAATGATCCAGAAAGGCAACCTTCCTTGACATTGGATCGCCGCATTGCTTTATAAGAATCTGTTGGTTCATGCCATATTATGTATGCATTTTCCTTTTTCATTCCAATATCCTTTCCACGTAAGAATTTCCCTGTATCAATTCTTACTAAATAAGATCCATTAGTAAATTCCCGTACAAATTCAGGATCATAGATCCTTTTCTGAAATATAACGTACATTAATCCCAAAGCAAAAGCACTATCGGTACCCGGTTTAAGTCCAATATATTCATCAGCCTTGGAAGCAGTTACAGTAAATCGAGGATCGACAACAACGACCTGAGTTCCATTTTCTTTTGCATCTAAAACTTTCCGCATTGTTTGTAAGGGCATTGACTCTGCGGGATTTGATCCCCAAATGACGAGTAGATCTGGCCATTTTCTCTGCCAAAATTCTCCAAATAAATGCATATAAGGAAAATGATGGCCAAAAATCACACGAGAACCACAAGGTAATCCTGCATCTCCATAACCCCATGCTGATACTCGAGTACTTTGAGTTAAACTTGCTAATCTAAGATAAGCCCCAAATTTAGTAGTTCCTGATCCAGGACCACCTAAAACCCAAGCAATAGATTTCCAACCATAATCTTCTGAAATTCTTTTAAATTTTGAAATGATGGTATCATATGCTTCATCCCAGGTAATACGTTTAAATTTTGCTTCACCTCTTTCTCCTATTCGTTTCATAGGATATTTAATCCGATCGGGGTGATAGGTTATTTCTAAACTGGAGAGTCCTCGAAGACAAATTCGACGATCTTTTTCATCTGGAAAATCAGCTGGCTCTAATTTAATAACTCGATTATCCTTCACATGTGCTAAAATGCCACAACAATCAATACCACAATGAGCTGGACACGCAGTCCTAATTAAATGGAAATCTTTATTATTGTTTATCATAGATAAGTACCTGTTTTTTTATTACATTTTAGTTTCCGATTAAATAATAATTAAAAAATTATTTTTACTATGAAGGTAAACTATATTAATTTAATTCCTATTAAAATATCAGTTTATTCCGGAGGTCCCCACCTAATAACTCCGGCATTCCACGCCCATCCAATGCCAGCTGAAACAATAACGACAATATCCCCATCCTTGATTTTTCCATCTCTAAGTCCATATTCAATTGAAATTATACCATCATTTTGTCCATTATGTCCAATATCTTCGAAGTATGTTGATTGAGAATATGGATCTACCCCCACAGCTTTAGCAACATACTCAAAAGCGCTCCTTTTCATGTGAAGAAGAGCTAAATAGTCAATATCCTCACGAGTAATGCCAGATTTCGTTAAAGCCTTATCAATTACTCGTACAAATGAATCCATAGAATATTTATCTAACCGATCTTTTAATCCTTCAGGATCAGGAACATCCAAAAAATTTAAACCATCTTCTAAACATTTGGCAGTAAGAGGCTGAATAGTGCCTCCTGCTGGAATATACACATCATCTGCAAACCTACCATCAGAAATAGAGCTAATTCCCAAAATTTCATTAGTATTATAATCTCCGCGAATAATCGCTGCAACCCCACTAGCAGCTAAACTAATCATGAATCTGGATCTCTGATTTTTATAATTAATTAAATCACAATTCCTATAACCGCTTGCCACCAATATTCTATTGATATTTGGATTAGTTTGAATTAAACTTTTAGCTATTATCATCCCAACTAAAAAAGTACCACATCGCTGATTAACATCAAAAGCCCATGACTTCATTGGATTTCCTAATAATTGTTGAAGTTTTATTCCATTTACCACCAATGGTCGTTCAGCATAAACCTCACCTGCCCAAATAATTACATCTAAATCATCAGGGACAATACCAGCTCTTTTAAGGGCTTGAAGACTAGCATTTGCTCCCATTTGAACAGTATGATCTTCTGGCCCTGGTACACTTTTTCCAAGAAGTCCAAATTTTTCTTCAATTATATCCTTAGGAATTCCTGTTTCTTTAGACATGTATTCACTTGTGTGTCTTTCTTCAGGGATAAATACGCCCCATGATTCTAATCCTACGTTACGAGGGTTCATTCTGAATTCACCTATTTCAATTCACGTTTTAAAATTTTTCCAGTGGCACTTGTAGGTAAGGAATCTCTTATCTCAAAATATTTTGGAACTTTATATTTTGCTAATCTTTCAATTAAGTACTCCCGAATTTCTTCACCAGACACAGTTTTTCCTTGTTTTAAAGTAATGAATGCCTTACCTACTTCACCCCATTTTTCATCATTTACTCCAATTACAGCAGCTAAGTCAATGATGGGATGTTTATAAAGTAATTCTTCTATTTCAACGGGATAAATATTTTCACCACCGCTGATGTACATCTCCTTTCTGCGGCCTACAATGTAAAAATAACCCTCTTCATCTTGCATAACAAGATCCCCAGTATGAACCCAACCATCTGGTTCAATAGTTTTTTTTGTTTCATCGGGTTCATCCCAATATCCCGAAAAAATATGAGGACCTTTTAATAGTAATTCACCAACATTTCCCTGGTTTACTCTCTCATTCGTTTGAGTATCAATAATTTTCATATCACAGTGGAAAACAGGTAAACCTACTGAAGTTGGTTTCTCCTTAATTTGAGTTTCAGGAAGGTAGAAATTATTAGGGCCAACTTCAGTTAAGCCATATCCCATCTTAAATGGTTTATTTTTTGCCCAAAACTTTTCCATAATAGCTACAGGGCATGGGGCTCCACCAGAAATGAAAGTTTTAACTGATTTAAAATTAGTAGAATTAAACTTTGGACTGTTCGCAATTGCATGAAACATTGTTGGAACCCCTATTACAATAGTACACTTTTCTTGTTCAATAACTTTTAACGTTTCTTCAGGGTTAAAATCACCCATCAAAATTGTTTTTGCACCAAGATGATAAAAGGGGACAAGGAGAACGTTCCATCCCCCCGTATGAAATAACGGAAAAAGGAGAGGTTGAATATCATTTGAATTTAAACTCCAAGAAAGAATCGTATTTACTGAATTCCAATAAATCATTCTATGGGAAAGTATAGCACCTTTTGGTAAACCTGTTGTTCCACCTGTAAATAAGATAAGGTGAGGATCTTCAAAATTAATAATTCTCTTTTCTATTTCTGATTTTGAGACTTTATTCATTACAGATTGAGTTGATAGATCGTTTTGGATAGATTTCTCACCCATTACGATATTACTATCTATAAGATTCTTTTTCTTAATTTCTGCTACTTGAGATTTTAATTTTTGTTCATAGAACAATATTGAAGGTGATGTTTTTTTAATAAGGTATTCTAATTCTTGAAGAGATAACCTCACATTGAAAGGGACAAGGACAGCTCCGATTTTTCCCGTTGCTAAAAACAAATCTATGCACTCAATCCTATTAGTAGAAAACTGAGCTACACGATCTCCTTTAGAAATCCCATAATCTGTAAGAGCACGAGCTAGTTTATTGGCTCGAATATCGAGTTCCTTATATGTGTAAGTTTTCTTTTTAGTATTATCAGTAATAGCTTCTCGATTTGGGGTTAATAAAGCACGTCTTCCCGACCAATCGCCAATCCAAGAGAATTCTGGAGGCATTGAAAAATCACCAGCTTTTACCATTATTTTTCTTTACCAACTTTTTAATATTGTTTTAGTATTATAGTTTCTTTTCTATTTATTTCTTAATATAGTTTGTAAGACTTTTAAAGTTTTAATCTACTTAAAGTGTACTGGAAACTGTTTGTATTAATAAATTTGCCTTTTACGAATCTTTAATGAGTTATATCCGTTTTACTATATTTGGAATAATTATAGCATTACTTACATTAGTTTTTCAAGGAAATAATTTTTAGTATTAATGAGTTTGGATTCAATCTTATTTGTAAAATATTCTATAAAATATTCTGTAAAATATTGATATAATGATGACAATATCATAAATAGAGTCATAGAAATTATATATTATCTCTATACAAATTTAATGCTAAGTACAAAAATTAAAAAAAAATTAGAAATTTTTAAAAATAAATATAGATTTATTTGAGTTTCTTTTTCCTCATGATTGCATAAATGATGCCAATAGATGCGAATGTTGAGACAGCAAAAAGTATACCTACTGAAAATCCGGGAATTGGAGGTACACCACTATCACCTAAATGTTTCACTAGGGCAAAATTGAACCAACCCCATTTAAAGGAATAATCCCATTCAGTGCTAATTGCGTGTCCAATTTTGTCTTGTGCTATGTATACAAACGGATATTGGTAGTTCTGTGTCCAGTCAGCCATATTACTGTAAAGTTCCTGTGCTCTAGTTTCATTTGCAAACCAAGCTTCAGAAATCCATCTATCAAAGGTGCTATTATAGGAAAAGCCCATGTTATAAAAGGCCTCACTAGGAAATATTAGTGATCCTGGAATCCAATCAGCTACTTTATAACCATATACGGTACTATCGTAAACCCCCGGACTTGCGTAATAGGCTTCGAGCCAGCCAAGTGCTCCAACATCTTGTAAGTACCAGCGACTGGGGGTACTGTCAAAAGTGAACCATGGAAAACTAAAATATGTTGTCATTGTTGTATAAAGAGTAGGTATTGCTTGTAGGGCAGGGTCATCATCCAGAACCATCCCAAGATTCTTAATGCTTTCTTCAAGTACATTCGTGACATCCATGGTAGCAGTGTCCCAGACATGCTCCAATACATAAACGGGGTTACCCGATGCAGCAACATTCCTCCACTCTTGTGTCGTATTTGTTATACCTAAATTCTTAGCAGCTAATACTGCGCCCCAAAATGGATCATCTAAAAGTGCTTGTCGAGCTATCGTGAGATCTGTCTCGGCAATATCAATTGTATCATCGTGATACTCATGATCAACACCGACATACCCTCCAGAACGGACTGCGCGGCCATCTTTTGCAATATCAATGAATGAGGTATAATTATAGGCAAAACTTAAAGCTTTCCTAAAGGCACGATTAATTCCTCCTACTGTATAGTTATAATCGCTATCAGCAACCCAACCAGCCCAGCCCATATCCGTAGCATTAACTACAAAAAAAGTTGACCAAGCCTTGATATAAGTTTCATCGATACAGTTCAGTATTAAATTTTCTCCATAGGCTTGATAATCTCGTTCTACGTATCTTACCGTAGGAGTAGCAATCATATCGTCGTAAACTAAAGGCTCCCAGTTAGTATCAAAGGCAAAATCTATGTCTCCAGTAACCATGGCTGTGTTTCTTAGATCGTATCCAGATTGGCTCTGAGGAAATGTACTTACTCCTACTTCTGGAACCATATGCCACCCATCATCTTGTTGTTCTGTAGCATTCCACCACTCATCGAATCGTTCCATTGTTCCTCCTTCTAACAAAACAGTATCAAACTCGACGAATTTGTAAGGTCCAGTCCCAATCAAGTGTTGGAAGGTTGAATCTTGCGGAAATCCTGTTCTTTCTCCATACCCGAAGATTGGTGTTCCAAAATAGTCTTTATATGTATCCATTGACATCATGCCAGACAAATACATCATATAACCAGGAAAACCAATACCCCAATCGTTTAAATTGATTTCAAATGTTCCACCTGACTGTTGATCATCTATAATAGTAACATTTTTAATTCGCGGATACTGCCCCCAAAAACCTGAGACTAATGGATTATCTTGTGTAATCCCAAATTCTGCATAACTTGGCATTGTGTTGATAAATTTTGAGACATTCCATCCTGGAGTATCATAAATTCCCCATTTTGTTGCCGGTAACCACCAATTTCGTCTTGCGTTCATTACATTAGCTTCATTAGGAGTATCACCAGTTATATTTCCTGTGGCAACTTGGATTCGATCAAAATTCCATTTAGCGACTGTTGCATTCCAATCTGATCCGTCATGAAATTTAACTCCTTCTCTCAGTGTAATGGTCACCTTCTTAATACCATCTCTGTTGACAAATCCTTGCCCATTCATTTGTTCTGGCCAATAATCAAAAGTCCAACTTGTAGCTAACGCGGGAATTAATTCGTCATAATCACCACTCCATCCATCAGGTGTGTAGAAAAGGTTTTCCAGGGCACCCATAAACCAATCCCCAGAACTAAGTAGGTATGAAGCCGAATCCCAATTCCCCGATGTACCCGAGGAACCCACTGTAAACATAGGTATCGCAGATGTTCGAGGTTGTTGAGCTCTTCCCATAGGTATTAGCGGAAGCATCATAGAAGTAAGGAATAACATCAATAATATTCGTTTTGATATTTTTCTCATTTTATTTAATTCCTGTTTTTTTTTTAAAGTTTTTAAATTTTTTTTAAAATTTAGTTTATCTAGTAAACTTAGTTAAGGATTAGATCTTTAAATTATTTAAATATTTCACATCCTCAGAAAAAAATAAATAGTAAATATGTATTATTTGTCCTATTTTTTGATTACTACCGTAAAATAAAAACGAAGAATAAAAAAGCTATTAATAATATTTCAAACAAAGGATATTAATTATAGTTAAATCAAAAATATTTGAATGACTTTGGAAGATTTCATCGTGAAAAAAGAGAAAGAACAAATTAATCTGAGCAACTTTAAGAAAAAGAGAAATGTAAAGATCGATTGGGGCAGACAGGGGGGCGTAGTCTTAGCTTATATTATTGTTTTATTAGGTTATTATGGCATTGTTGCCAATACAATAATGCTTGATGAATTTAGACGATGGATATCCTTTAATGATATGGATAGGACGATTTTATTTTGGACATTTGAAGCTTATGTTCCGACTTTTTTCCTACCCGTTCTTCTTCTGTTTTTTGTATGTTTTTTGCTAACTTATAAGGAGGACATTCCACATTATGGAATAAAAGCCTCATTATGGCTTGTTCCTTACATAATTGTACAAGCGTTTATAATGTACTGGATAATGTTTGGGTTTACTTTGGAACCCTTTATCTGGCAATTTGTTCATTGGAAGGGTTACTTTCATATTTTTATATTGTATGTAATTACGATTACTGGTGCTTTAAGTGGCATGAAAATTCACAAAATTATAATAAAAAGAAGAAAGAATTTAGATTTATAAAAACTAAAGAATTTTATCTGATATTTGTAAGGGGATTAAGAAATGGCTAAAAAATCGAAAAACATGATTAAATATATAATTAAACGAATAATAATGATGCTACCTATGCTATTTCTTGTCTTAACTTTTACATGGATATTGTCGCATATGTTGAGATCGAGCCCCGTAACGAATGCTCCAGGAATAATGTCAGCAGAACAGATTGCGGCAGAAATGGCGAGGATTAGAAATCAAGATCCTTGGTACGTGCAATTAATGGTATATTATAAAAACTTTTTCACAGGAGATTGGGGTAAAGCGTTTGTAGGTGAGCAAGAAGGAAAACCTGTAATCCAAATAATTAGAGAAATATTTCCAAAAACAATAGAATTAATGATAATTCCAATGGTTGTAGTTCCCATTATCGCCGTAAAGCTTGGTGTTACTTCTGCAACGAATAAGGATAAAGTAAAAGATACGACGATTAGATTTATGGCAATTATAGGAGCTGGTTTTCCAGTGTTTTGGATTGCTACATTGCTACAACTATTTTTTGGATATTATTTAGGGAATTTTACAATGGGGCAATTCGATCTCCAAGTTATGTTTGCCAATTCACCTGGCATGGGACTACCTGGCCCTACAAATGATCCTATAACGGGATTCAGAATTATTGATGGTTTTCTATATAATGATCAGCTTCATCTCTATGATACATTAAAACACTTATTTATTCCGACAATTTGTATGGTTTTTGTTTCTTTAGCGGGTGTGACAAGACAAACACGATCTAGCATGCTAGAAGTTTTAGATAATGATTACATTAGAACAGCTCGAGCTAAAGGTGTTTTAGAAAAAGATATTATAAATAAACATGCCCTTCGAAATGCATTATTACCTACTAGTAATCTTATTATAGGGGGGACTGCAGCATCATTATTAGGTTCTCTTTTTGTAGAATTAAGTTTCAATTACACAGGATTTGGATACTGGATGGTTACCTCAATATTTTTAGGAGATTACTTAGTTATAAACGGACTCTTAGTATTTGCAACTATAATAATCCTAACAGGAACTTTAGTAGCTGATGTTGCTTATACCATAATTGATCCACGAATTACATATACTTAGAACATTAATAAGGAATATATCATGACAGAACAAACTTTAAATGAGGAGGTCGATCAGGTTAACTCAGAATCTCCAAAAAAGAAGAAATTATTTCGATTCTTAAAGTTTTATTTAATACCTGGTTGGCGGGATGATGAATTCTCTAATCAAGAATATGAAATTGAAAAGATCAAGTCTAAACGGAGATTATTTCGACGCTTACTTACGCCTTTAACGATAGTTGGATTTTTTATGTTGTTATTCATTGCACTTCTATCTGTATATTCTCCTTGGTTGACTCATTATAGATTAGAGGAAGTAATCTTGCCATATTATCCTCCGGGAGGAGATCCATTTAGTAACCCATCTGCAGCACACCCCTTAGGTACAACTAAATTTGGATATGATATTCTTGCAAGAATGATTTGGGGGGCAAGAACTACACTTACAATGGCAGTAATCCCTGTATCAATAGCAATTGGAGGAGGACTGATATTAGGAACAATATCAGCATACTTTGGTGGAGCAGTAGACTATGCAATAATGCGCTTTGTAGATTTAATGTATTCATTTCCAATGTTGATTCTTGTTATCATACTTATTCCCATATTGGGACGAGATATATTAACTGTTCTTGTTATTTATGGTATCCTCTATATCCCATATAATATCAGATTCATGCGGTCTCTGGTTTTGCAAGTAAAACAATTAATCTATGTTAGAGCAGCAAAGACTGGTGGAGCGTTGAAATTTAGAGTTATGTTTAAACATATAGTACCAAATTCAATATCTCCTATGATTATAAATTTCTTTGGAGGAGCAGCAGGTACAATTTTAGGGATGGCAGGATTAGCTTTCATAGGTCTTGGAGATCCAACTGTTGCTAATTGGGGTATTGATATTAATTGGGCAAGGGCTTCGTTTAGTACATTTCTAGCTGCTCTTTGGCCTGGAATATTTATTGGGATAGCAAGCATAGGTTTTATGTTAATAGGTGATGGATTGAGAGATGCTTTAGATCCTCGATTACAAATATAAAAAGAGGGATATTAAAATTTTAGATGTATTATTTCAACGTATATATGGTTTAAATTATGGAATGGCTATAATTGATGCAGTGATAGCTGGATTTATTTTATATATTATTTCAAATTTTATCAATAAACATATTCCTGAGGAGCATCAAATCTCAAAGAAAGTTCACAAACGGAATTCTGCTTTATGTAGCCTCATAATCATTGGTATAATTTTTGGTATTAGATGTGTTTTTGAAACACTAGGAGCTTTTAATTACTGGTTTTTAATTTTCAATACCGATGAGCTATCATTTGCAATAATGACTACCATTTTTTACCCCTTATATAAAAAACTTCAAGTTAAATTTGAGAAATTTAGAGCTGAAGACGAAAATCTTCTTAGTGATCAATTTACAAAAATTTTTAAGATTTTTATAGTTTTAAGTTGGATAGTTGCCCTAATATTCGTTTCAATTCCTCTCTTAGGAATCGAAATGGATAATCCTGACATTTTTAATCTAGGAATTCTATGGACTATTCTATTTTTAGGATTTGATATTATTATCACAATTCTATATAATAAATCTCGCTCAATGGAGAGGCGCTTACCAAAGAATGTCCTTAAATATTCAATGTTTGCTGGAGGACTTACTTCATTCGGAATTTGGTCATTACAACTTATTATTTTTGAATTATACTTGAAGAGATTATTTAATTTGGTATTATTTGAGCAAGATATTCGTATAGCCTTTGGTGTCATAACCGGGATATATATATTCATATTTTATATATCAATGAAGAAAATATTTCTTCCTTTAGCTATAAAAAAAGGTGAGTTAAGACTCAAAAAAGCCTTAGAATCAACAAAATTAATCTATGCTAACACACATACAAAAGATGGAAATCGTGTGATTCTTGAAGTAATAGATCTTACTACTTACTTTTACACTGAAGAAGGAGTTGTTCGAGCTGTGGAAGGAGTTTCTTTTGAATTATATGAAGGAGAAGTTCTTGGTCTCGTAGGAGAGACTGGTTGTGGAAAATCCGTAACCGCATTATCGATCCTCCAACTTGTTAGACCCCCAGGAAATATAGAGAAGGGGAGTATTATTTTTGGTGGAGAAGATCTTTTACAAAAATCTGAATTTGAAATGTTAAAGCACCGTGGAAAAGATATTACTATGATTTTTCAAGATCCACTTAATTCTCTTAATCCAGTTTTTAGAATAGGTCAGCAGATCTCAGAAGTATTTTTATTGCACGTGGAAGATGAATTACTTGCTGAAGCTTCTAAATATTCCGATAAAAGTATCTATACTGTTGCTCGAGAGTGGGGTGTGCAACTTTTGAAAGATCTAAACATACCCTTCCCGGAAACTATATATGATCTATACCCGCATGAATTAAGTGGTGGTATGAGACAAAGAGTGCAGATTGCAATGGTTCTCGCGTGTAGTCCAAAGTTATTAATTGCAGACGAACCTACTACAGCGTTAGATGTAACAGTACAAAATCAAATTCTCAAGCTTATGAAGGATCTTAAAAAGAAGTATAATACATCGATTTTATTCATTACTCATGATCTTGGGATTATTTCAAAAATGTGTGACCGCGTTGCTGTTATGTATAGTGGATCTATTGTAGAATATGGAGATATAAGAAAGATATTTAAGAAAACCTATCATCCATACACAAGAGGTCTTATCGCTTCTGTTCCTGTTGTAGGAAAATTAAAAGACCAACTTGAAGTTATTCCAGGAATGGTACCAAATTTGATTTATCCCCCTTCGGGGTGTAGATTCCATCCACGATGTACATTTTGTTTCGAACCTTGTTATACTAAAAGACCAAAAAGCATAGAAATTGAAACGAGATATTTTGTAGCATGTCATTTATATGATCCACAATATGCGGATTTAGCCCAAATATCTATAAAGAGAGTAGAAGGAAAAAATTTGAAAGGGGAGGTTGTACAAAAAACTTGATAGATCTAATTAAAATTATCATTATTCCTGTTATACTATATCTAGTAGGATTTTTTACGCTGAAAAGGATTATAAATGTTAAAAATTGGGATGAGAACTCAGTTAGGACTGCTCTTACCATAAATTCAGTTTGGTTAATCGTCAATATCTCTCTAAATCTCTTAGTTTTAAATTCTATAGGTTATTCGCTCTTTTTCAATATTTTGATATATGTGATAAGTATACCAATTGGAATATTGCTACTTTGGGTATTCTATAATAGAAAACTTCAAGAGTCCTTAATAATCATTAGTCTTATTCATGTGGTATTCTTTGTAATATCTTCATTTTTAGAATTTGCCCAATTGGTTTATGAAATTTTTCTAATTGAGGGAGAAGGTGATAAATTAAATGGAGCAAAAATTTCATTCATTTTTGCATTTTTATTCCTGTCAGGTCTTACAATCTTTTATACAAAATGGGGAGCTAAAATTCAACTAATAAAATTTCGGCGATCATTTACTATGATTAGCGTTATCCCTGGTCTTTATTATTTGATATTTTCTTTTATATCTCAATCTGAAGAATTTTTAGATAATTTAACCACTAATCTTTTAACAAGTTTTATTATTGCAATTGTTTTCTCATTCTTGATTAAAAAAATTGCTTATACTACTATCCATTTACAAGAAATAAGAGGGATAAATGTCCTCGAAAAAGATAAATCTTTATTAAGGGTAGAAAATTTAAAAGTACATTTTCCTCTCCTTGTAGGGACACTCAAAAGACAAGTAGGAGCTGTTAAAGCTGTAAGTGGAGTTTCATTTGAAGTAAAAACAGGTGAAACTCTCGGATTGGTCGGAGAAAGTGGGTGTGGGAAAACAACAATAGCAAATGCAGTTCTTGGTTTAGTGGATAAAACCGAAGGAGAAATATATTTTCATGATAATCCTATCCCAGTTGGTTATTCGAGCTACTTAAGGCAAAAAATTCAGATAGTCTTTCAAGATCCAGACGCCTCACTAAATCCACGCTTGAAAGTGGTTGATGTCATCGGAGAACCTCTAAAAAATTTACTAGGAATTACAAATAATTTAGAACTCAGAAAACATGTATTAAAGTTACTGAAACAAGTTTCTTTAAAAAGGGAACATATGGATCGTTATCCTCACGAATTCTCAGGAGGACAAAAACAAAGAATTATTATAGCGAGGGCATTGGCATGCAATCCAGAATTAATTATCTTAGATGAACCTACTTCTGCTCTTGATGTATCTGTACAAGCTCAAATCCTAAATCTTCTTAAAAATTTACAAAAAGATTACGGATATGGATTCCTTTTTATCACTCATAATTTAGCAGTTGTACACCATATTGCTGATAGGGTTGCTGTGATGTACCTTGGTAAATTTGTAGAGGTGGGAAGTAAGACCCAGATCTTCTCTAACCCCACTCATCCTTACACTAAAGCTCTTCTTGCGTCGAGATCTGAAATAGATCCAGAGAATCAAGAAATTAGTTTTGTAATTAGTGGAGAAGTACCAAGCCCTATAGCACCCCCTCCAGGCTGTACTTTTAATCCTCGTTGTTCATCAGATGCACGAACTAATGAATGTGAATACGATTTACCTCATAAGATAAAAATTGAAGACGGCCACTTTATTTGGTGTGTAAATCCGCCCATCTTAAAAAACAAAGAAATAAAAGAAATTAAAGAAAGCGTAACTAGTGAATATTAAAATCTTGAATTCTTGTTTAAAATTTCCATCATTACTAAGAAATAAATGAAATCTCGAAATTCTAATCTAAAATATGAAATCTTCAATTTTAATTAATAACAAAATGGATAAATTCTCATGAAAGAATTAAAAAATAAAAATTGTCTTATTACAGGAGCCGCAAGTGGAATTGGATGCTCGTTTGCATTAGAACTAGCAAAAGAAGGGATGAACCTTTATATCACAGATATTAATATAGAAGGTTTAGAAAAGGTTAAAAATGAAGTCGAAGAATTAGGCGCAAAAGTATACTCTGATAGGTGTGATGTGTCAAAATTTGAAGACTTCAAGGTCATAGCAAAAAGTTTCTACTCCAAATTAGGAGATGTAGATCTTTTAATCAATAATGCAGGAATTGCTATTGCGGGAGGAATAGAGAATTTGGAGATAGAAGACTGGAAAAGAGTGTTGGACGTAAATTTAATGAGTATAATCTATTCACTAAAGATATTTGTACCACGCATGATTGAAAAAGGTTCTGGTCATATGGTAAACGTATCTTCAGGATCAGGCATTTTTGGATCATCAGAACCACTTCCATATATTACGTCAAAATTTGCTGTAGTAGGACTCTCAGAAGCTTTATTTTCTCGCCTGAAAAATTTCGGGATAGACGTATCTGTCATTGTTCCCACGATAATAAATACTGCTATTTGGAATACG
>SDBU01006421.1_pt1 | contig 13827 bp, 14 predicted proteins | sample 2277071 | NCBI WGS metagenome assembly SDBU01 (sample SAMN10397929, study PRJNA504765) | marine sediment metagenome | isolation source: marine sediment core GS08_GC12, 126 cmbsf | place: Arctic Ocean: Gakkel Ridge, Loki's castle | collected 2008
CCTATAGACCAGGTGGATGCCCCCCTGAAGGTCCAGCCCCAGCCTGAGGCCCAGGACCGTATCTCCTCCCCTAGTGAATTGCCCGCCAAGAATGTTGATGTTTATTCGCTGCACTCCAATAGATGCCCCGGCAATGGCCACCAGGATGGCGATCAGTATCAGTGTGCGTCTATATCTACGCATGTGTCTCCCCTGACCGAATGTTGTCCCTTACCAGGGCCAGCGCATCTTCCTTATTGGTAATCTCTCCGGCTGCCTGGGCCTCTTCAACGAGCCTCAAAAGGCATCCGACCCTGGGGCCAGGACTAAGGCCAAAGGTTTGCATTATATCATGTCCGTCGAGGAGTTTGGGAATGACTTGAGGGCTGCCGCGCTCCAGGCCCATCTGAAGGGTGTAGCCAATCATCTCACAATGGCGAGCCCAGTCCTCCACATCAAGGTTAGGTCCCCGGGCCGCCAGGTAGTCGGCCATGTTCAGGTAGAGGGTATCTACCGCCACATCTCCCACATCCCGAAAGTACCGGTAGATGGCCCGCCCTGTGGGAAGCTCCCCCGGCTGGCTCATCTGACTCGGCCGCAGGTGCTCCTCAACCATCGTCCGCACCATGGCAATGCCCCGTCCACTGAGTTTAAGGCGCTTCAATATGGCCTCCGCCATCTCAGCACCCCTGTCTGCGTGACCGAAAAATCGCATGCGCCCGCTGCTCTCTATCGTCTTGGTCTCCGGCTTGGCGATGTCGTGAAGGAGACCCGCCAGCTTCAATATGGCGAGGCGAGTGTGGCCGTCGCTGGCCTCCTGCTGGAAGTAGCCCTCTAGGGAAGGGTGCCAGGGCACCGCACCCAGGACGGGGTCCTCTTCCCTCGACCCGGGAGCCTCCACAACTTTTTCCACGGCCCCCGCCGTCTCGACACAGTGAGAGAATACGTCCCAGTGGTGTTCCTTGGGCTGCTCTACGCCCTTGGCCGCCGACAGCTCTGGCATAATGGCGCAAAGCAGGTCGAGCTCATCCAGGGTACGCAGGTGAGATGTCGTATTGGGTTCGGCCAGAATCTTCAGCAACTCCTCACGCACCCGCTCCTGGGCGATGGCAGGGGCGAGGCGAGCGCTCCTCTGGACCAGGCTACGGGTATCGCTCTCTATGGAAAAGCCCACCTGAGCGGCCAGTCGCACCGCCCGCAGAAGCCGGGCGGGGTCCTCGTCAAAGACCGAGGGGCCCACCGCTCTAATAAGGCCCAGGACTAGGTCCCCTCTACCGTCAAAGGGGTCCACCAGTCCAGAATCGACCTCCTGATAGCCCTCCAACGGCAGGGCCATCGCATCTATGGTAAAGTCCCGTCGGGCCAGATCGTCGTGGATGTCTCCCCGGTAGGTGGACAAATCGATGGTCCAGTGATGACCCTCATAGTTGACGACGACCCTGGCTATGCCGTGGGCCTGCCCCAGGGGCACCAGGGTGCCTTTAAGTAGTTCTGCCAGCTCCTGCCCTATCTGGAGGGGGTCACCCTGGACGGCAATATCGATGTCATGGGTGTCTCTCTCCAAAAGGAGGTCACGGACTGAACCGCCAACCAGGTAGGCGGGTAACGAGCGCCGGGCAAAAAGGCTCCCCAATCTGGCCAGCAATTCGGGGGACTTTCTTGGAGTCAGCAGGATTGAAGACAGTTCCTTTATCTCGGAGTCCATGTATATCTTAGCGTATAGCCACTTCACCCTCTGTTCCCAACTCGTGGGGCTCCAGCTTCCAGAGGTTTTCATGACTCTTCAAATGGTCGATGTACAGTATGCCGTTGAGATGGTCCACCTCGTGCTCCAGGGCCTGGGCACGGAGGCCCTGAGCCTTGCCCCTTACTAGCCTGCCCTGCCGGTCCTGGCCCTTGGCCTTGACCTCTACAGCGCGCATGATGAGACCCCGGTACCCTGGGACGCTCAAGCACCCCTCCTCCACCTCTTGCTCCCCGAAGCGGTGGGTAATCTCTGGGTTGATATAGGCTCGGGGATCCTCCTCGTCCGGAAGGTGAATCACCATTACCCTCTGCAGAGCACCTACCTGGTTGGCCGCCAGTCCCACGCCAGAGGCGTAATGCATTGTATCTATCATATCGTCAATCAGACGCTGGGTAGACGCGTCAATGCGGCGCACCTTCTTGGCCTTCTGGCGAAGAATCGGGTGTGGTACCTCCAGTATAGGCAGAACAGCCAACGCTTGCTACTCCCCCCTTCAATAGACACGATCACTGGAGACCTCTGCTAGGTCTAGATGGAATTATATCCATATGAGGGATGGGCTGTAAAGGCGTCTAGATAGGCATACAGTGCCACGGTCTCCCGGTGGCTCTTGAACGCTATCATATTCGCACATCCCCATAGCGGGCTAGGGAGTTCTACCAGATATTGCCTGATTTTGGCAAGAGTGTAGCGATAGATAGCACCGATTTAGGAGAGGGGGGCATTACCTTCCGAAAGGGCACCTTCGGCTGAATTGGCAGAGCCAGAGAGCTTGGTAGCACAACACGCAGTCAACTCCCGATTGGCCCCGTGATGAATAACACCAAGACACCGATGATTCCTAAGGCAAATGCCACGGGAGAAATGACAACCGCAACAACAAGGAAGAACACAGGCTCTCCCTTCTTGAGCAGAGCACTACCAACGAAGGCCACGAGGGATAACCCAGCTACCAGCAGGAATGTCCTCAGTATGTTCAGGGGCTTTGGTCGTCCTGCTTAGTTTCGTTTGCCAACCCAACGGTCAGTGAGGATACTATGCAGGCTTGCCAACGGCTCCTCTGTCGGCAACAAGAAAGCCGACGCTGACAATGATTATGGGGACACTCATCAGCACAGCAGCCAGGATCTCGTTGCGCCCAGCAGTGAAATAGACGAAGAGGCCAAATCCCACGCCAAGCAGGACACCCGATATCCCGCCAAGTTTCTCCCATCGCCACCCCGCCAGCATGGTTACGAAAATCCAGACCGCGAACACGGCTACGCCAACGCCAGTGCCTGTCACCGGCTCTTCTTGTTCAGCCACGGCGGTACCGATGCCCATAGTCGCAACGAAGACTGCAATTAGAAGCCCCAGGATGCGGGCAGCCCAGCGTATTCGACCGCGAGTCCGTAATGGGACAGTAGCGGTCAAATCGCTCGTGCTCCAAAGCACCAAGTTCATAGCCTGCTCTGCAAGTGACTAGAATCCTCTCTGCTGCCTACGCTACCACTCTCTTGTCCAGAAGGCAAGGAACATCAATCGCGGGGTATTTCCAATTGGGCGCCACCGACAAGTTACGTATGACGTCTTTGGGCTGGGCGAGGTTCGCCGGAGTGTAGTGAAGGTAAAGTTGCGTGGAGGGGCTTTTGCCCCTCCACGTGTTGGCCCGTTGATGTGCTAAGTCAGCGGCTGTCTTGCTCAAATGTGCATCAAGCCATGCACCTACTGCTGGCAGTAATACACCCGTAGGGGGCAGCGCTCAATCTCCACCCCGCTCCTCGGGTTCAGCCATTCGAGTCTCTCTGGTAGGCCATGTCTCTGTGTATCTTGGACGAGATTATACCTGTATCCCACCAGTCCGCGCAATGCGAATGTGAAACTTCGTGAATGTCTGCCGCCGATTGCGGGGTTACCATGTACCCCCATGCGTACCCTCATAGGAGAGGCATCATAATCCTCCACCAAAGCCTTTGCAAGACCGTGACACACAGGAGTTTGCCCGATAGTTTTCACCTAGGTTATATTCAGCCATGGATGGCTTCCATTACTGGAAGGTCCTGCTCCAAGACAAGGCAGTTAGACATAGATGGACCCACAGGGCTGACCAACTTCGAGTGGATGGAGATAAGACAAGCTGCCGGCCTCCCCATGGATATTTGCTGGGTGTATCCTGGGCTTTGCCTTCTTCCTTCTCCTTGACCACATACTAATCCCGTCCCTGATCGCTTCCCATCACTCCCCTGTACTCCAGGACTATTGCCAAAGTGCTGGTGTCGAACGGCACTAGACGGGCCGAGTCTCCTTTACCTATAATGTGATGTGAACGGATAGGGAAAATGAGCCTGCCGATACAGAAACTGAACAGGGGAGCCGGGCTGCTGGTTGGGTCGCTGTTACTCTTGACCTTGGCCCTCACCGGCTGTTCTCAAGCTGAAGAGCCCCTCTCTCTAGAGGAACGGGCCATTGGAATAGACAAGAGGCTCATGTGTCCCGTATGCCCTAGCGAGACCATAGACCAATCTCGGGTAGAGCTGGCCAAACAGATGCGCGCCCTGGTCAGAGAGAAGCTGGCGCAGGGTGAGTCCGAGAAGGAGATCTTCGACTTCTTTGTCGACCGGTACGGCACCAGCGTCCTGGCTCAACCTCCCAAGAGCGGCTTTAACCTAACGGTATGGATAGTACCTCCGCTGATCCTCCTCGGCGGCGGCGTTGCCCTGGCCCTGGTCGTGCGGGAGATGAGGAGGGGAAGATCGACCGTCCTTCAAAAACCTGAGGAGCCCAGTGAAGAGGCCCTAGAGCCTTACCTTTCGCTGGTGGACAGAGAACTGAAGGACCTGGATAAACCCAAGAGGACCGACTCCAAGGACGACAGTCCTTGAGTCTCCACAGATAGAGAGGCGTGGACTTGGCTTACCTTGGCACTATCTCACTGTACATCGCCCTGGTCCTGGCGACCTACTCGGCGGCGGGCTCGTTTTGGGGCCGGTACAGGGGAAATCCTGAACTGGTAGAGAGCGCTCGCCACGCAGCCTATCTAACGGTCCTTGCCCTGGCCATGGCCACGGTCAGTCTGATTGCGGCCTTTGTGACCAGGGATTTTGGGATACAGTATGTGTACCTGCACAGCAACCGTGCGATGGACCCCATCTACACCTGGGTTGCCCTATATGCCGGAAACGAGGGGTCCCTTCTCTTCATCGCCTTTGTGCTGTCCATCATGTCTTCCATAGCCGTGGTGCGGGCTCCCAAAACCACACGCTCCCTTCTGCCCTACGCCACGGGCGTTCTTATGCTCGTGCTCACCTTCTTCGTGGCGGTGATGCTGTCTCTAGCCAATCCCTTCGCCCCCCTGCCCTTTGCCGCTACCGATGGTCAGGGGATGAACCCGCTCCTAACCCACCCCGGTATGTTCTTCCACCCGCCAATGCTGATGACCGGCCTGATAGCTACGGCGTTGCCCTTCTCCTTTGCCATGGGCGCCCTACTAGCGAGGAGCACGGGCGACGAGTGGATCGCCTCCGGGCGCACCTGGGGCATCATAGCGTGGGCCACCCTGGGCATAGGTAACCTCCTGGGAGCCTGGTGGGCCTACACCATCCTGGGGTGGGGTGGTTACTGGGCCTGGGACCCCATAGAGAACGCGGGGTTTATGCCCTGGCTCGCCCTGACGGCCTTTATTCACTCTATCATGGTGCAGAAGCGCAGGGGCATGTTCCGAATGTGGAATATGGTGCTTATCATAATTGCCTTTGGACTTGCCCAGTTCGGCATGTTCCTGAACCGGGGCGGGCCGGTGGTCTCGGTCCACTCCTTCGCTGAGTCAATCCTGGGATGGGTCTTCCTGTCATTCATGGCCTTCACCCTCTTGGGCTCGCTGGCCCTCTTCTTCTACCGGTACAGTAGCCTGAAAAGCGCTCAGCCTCTACAATCGGTGCTATCCAGGGAGGTGGCCTTCCTGGTCAACAACCTGCTACTCTTGGCCATCGCCTTCGTCACCATGTGGGGCGTGGTCTTCCCTCTCATATCGCAGGTCTTCCAGGGGGTTACCGTAACGGTGGGCGAGCCCTTCTACAACCAGGTAAACGGCCCTCTGTTCTTGGCCCTTATCTTCTTGATGGGGGTAGCCCCTCTCCTACCCTGGCGTCAGGTATCACTTGCCGGACTGCGAAAAGCCCTCTTGGTTCCCGGCCTGGCGGCAATAGGTACCGTGGCGCTGCTGGCAGCTATAGGCATGCGAGAGCCTTATCCACTAGCCGCTTTCGGACTCTGTGCCTTGGTGGCCTCCTCCATCGTAAGAGAGTGGGTGCGCGGTACAAGGTCGCGACACAGGAAAGGTGAAAACTACGTCACGGCCTTCCTGGGGCTAATAGCCGCCAACAGACCCAGATATGGAGGATACGTAGTTCATCTGGCGATTATCATGCTGGCACTGGGCATCGTCGGCTCTTCTTTCTACAACACCCAGCAGGACGTTATTCTATCGCCCGGCGAAAGCGCGATCGTGGGCAACTACGAGATCCGGTATATTGATGCCAGTACAACCCAGAAGTCAGACCGCACGGAGTTCGTAACCAGGCTAAGTGTCTATAACGGCGGCAACCCTCTGGGAACCATGGCCACCAGGAGAACATTCTACCCAGGGTTCGATATGGCATCCACCAGGGCGGCCATCCGCTCCACTCCTGTGGAAGACCTCTACATAGTCAACAGCGAGTTTCTGGACAACAACCAAGCGGTATTCCGCATCCTGGTAAACCCTCTGATTATGTGGATGTGGATTGCGGGACCCGTCCTCCTGTTGGGAACGATGATATCCCTTTGGCCGCAACGTAAGGTTTCTACTACCTACGTGAGAACTCCCCGGGATGTAGCCTCCACCCACATTGAGGTATCGGGGAGGAGCCAATGAAATACGCTGGCTCTGCTGGCGAGCTCCATTACCAGGAAATAGGGTCGAAACGATGACTATCCTAATAGGGATCATCCTGGCCCTCTTGAGTCTGGCCATTATCATGGCTCCCTTTATCCGGTCTCGCTCAGGGAGGCGAGGGCCACGTCCAAGCTATACTAGCGAAGAGGTCCAGACAAGGCGCGAGAACATCTACGAGGAGATCAGGGCCCTCCAACTGGACTACCAGCTAGGCAATATCGAGGAGGAGGAGTACCAGGAACTGATGCGGGCCCGCCGTCTAGAGGCGGCGGCCCTGATCCGGCAGCAGGAGGAGGAGGAGGGGCGAGGCAGGTTGGAGAGGTTGGATCAGGAGCTTGAGCAGGAGATAAGAGCGGTTCGTAAGAAAGGAGGCCGAGGGGGCTAGAACGGCGGTGTGCTCCAGGCGACGGAGCGCGATCTCGCCCTGCGCGAAACGGGTGTTTTGCACCCCGGACCGCAGGAACCCCTCACCATAGAGAGGGTGATATGATATGATATATCCGTTCAATAAGGCCCTGATTCTCTGCGCAGTGGTGATCTCTACTGTGCTAATCTTTTCCTCTGCCGCTTATGCTCAAGAGCCCGTAGTCCTGGCCGGCAAGGTGGTGAACGGGACCGCCGATGCAACGGTGCCTGCCGACTTGGAGGTATCGTTGCACGTGGTCTATAGCACCGGGGACGTAGTGGATAGGACGGCCCAGGTTGATGAAACCGGCCGCTTTGAGTTCCAAGACGTGTCACCGGAGGAGGACACCGTATACGTGATCTACACCGAATACCAGGAGACAGTATACAGCCTGGAACTCGACTCTATCTCTCCTTCCCGTTCGCTTGAGCTGTCAATCTATGAAACCGTGGCCATACCCGAGAGCGTCACCGTGGATAGTAACGTGATGATCATCACAGGGGCCGACCCCGAAGAGGGAGCGATGGGTGTGCTGGAAAGTGTAACCTTAATCAACTCCGGTGACCGTACCTTCGTGCCTGACATCAGCCAGCCTGGGGAAATGATGAGCCTCCTCAGGTTCTCTCTCCCGTCCTCCTACACAGACCTGGAGGTGCAGTCCTCTCTGAGAAGGGGAGAGGTGGTGCCCGTGGATACGGGCTTCGCACTGACTACACCGGTGCCTCCGGGCACCCATGAGCTTCTGTTCACCTACCGGGTTCCCTACGAGGACGACGGCGCTAGCTTCGTTCGCTCCTTCCCCTTTGGCGCCGGGAACTTCACGGTCCTCGTCCCCGAGGGCCTAGCTACGGTAAAGGCGCCCGCCCTCGAAAACCTAGGGGTCACCTTTGTAGGGGATAACCCGTACGTGCGACTGGAAGGGCAGAACTTTCAGCGCAACGCCTCGATGAACATAGACATAAGCGGCCTTCCCAAGCAGTCTACGTCGCCGTGGTGGAACGTCCTGGGAGGGGGAACTATTACCACGGTGGGAATTCCCCTGGTGCTAGCACTGATGCTGGCTGCGATTGTTGCCTACTTGCTAGTGCTGAGGAGGTCGCGAAGGGCACTGGCGGTAGAAAGCCCTGCGGCAGGAGACGACCGTCCGGCTATGATTGCCTCCATCGCCAGGTTGGATGACCTCTTCGAGAGGGGCAAGATAGAGAAGGAGGATTACGAGAAGCAGCGGGCCTCCCTTAAGGGTCTGCTTCTTCAACAGGCCGACGAAGAAGCGGGAGGCGAGCCGTAGCCCTCCCGCAGGCCAACCTCCTTTACCGAACCATGTTCCAAGGGCATGCCAGGTCGCACTGTTGGGGGGCCTCTAACATTGAGAGTGTAGGTTGTTTCAGGGCTGCTCGGCCACAAAGGCTCAAAGACTTTACAGAATAGGAAAAAGGAAGAGGAGAGGATGCAAAGAGAGGCGTCTCGCATCTCCAAGAGCTTGCCTTTATTCGTAGCTTATGGGGTGATTACCGCTATAGCGGTGGCCTTTATGGCGGCGGTGCTGTCTGTACAAGGAAGAGCCGAGGGAACGGTGGCCAACATAACAAACCTGCTTCCCTTTGGGTACGCCTTTGCAGCGGGGATGGTAGCCAGTGTAAACCCCTGCGGATTCATCATGCTGCCCTCGTATATCTCCTACCACCTGGGCGCAGAAGAGGTCGGCTTCTACGAATCCCCGGCGAGCGCTCGCCTCTTGCGTGCGATAGTCCTGGCGCTGGTGGCCACCGCCGGCTTCATCGCCATCTTTGCCCTGGTGGGGTACATCATCGCTCTGGGCGGGCGGTGGCTCATTACCCTGTTCCCAATTGGCGGCCTGGTCATAGGGATCGCCATGGCAAGCCTGGGCCTGTGGCTCCTCGTCTCAAGGAAGCCTCTGGGCATCATGGCTGCCAGCCGTCTGGCGGTCACCCCAAAGAAAAACCTGCGTAACGTCTTCCTATTTGGAATAGTGTATGCCATAGGCTCCCTTAGCTGCACACTGCCGGTCTTCCTTGTCGTAGTGGGAAGCGCATTGGCCAGCAGGGGCTTTGTGGACTCCTTCGCTCAGTTCATCAGTTACTCGATTGGGATGGGCAGTGTCCTGGTCCTTGTCACCGTCGGAGCTGCCATGTTCCGGGGGGCGGTAGCCCGCTCTATGCGGTCTCTCATGCCTCACGTACACACCATCAGCATGATCTTTCTCATTGCGGCAGGGAGCTATATCATCTACTATTGGATAAGTTATGGCGACATCTTTTCCTAGTTATGGCGGTATTGGCCTACGATGACCCGTCGCACCCTGGCCATAGTTGCCCTTGTAACGCCTGCACTGGCTCTGATAGCCCTCCTCGCCTGGGCTATGGTCCGGTCGGGAGGGACCCCTGGTGGACTGTTCGTCAACAGCCAGTTGGGAGAGATCTCCATTAAGGAAGGTCCGGCGCCGGACTTTTCCCTTACCACTCTCGACGGAGAGGAGCTGCGCCTTTCCGACCTGCGGGGAAAGTTGGTGATGATCGACTTTTGGTCGAGCTGGTGCCCCCCCTGCAGGGAAGAGGCTCCGGCCCTAGCTCAAACCTATAAGGACTACCAGAATAGGGATGTGGAGTTTATAGGCATAGCCATCTGGGACTCGAAGGATGAGGTTGAAAAGTTCGTTCGCCGCTATGGGGTAACGTACACTAATGGCCTTGATGAAAAGGGTATCATTGCCATCGATTATGGCGTCAAAGGAATACCGGAGAAGTTCTTCGTTGACCGTGACGGAAATCTGATACGGAAGTTCATTGGGCCCATGGGGGCCCAGGACCTGAAGACCATCTTGGACGAGCTCCTGGTACCCTAGCACGTCCCACAATCGGCTGAGGGGAGCAAAGGGGAAATCGGGGATGCTTCGAGCAGGGTCTATGGTAGGGGTGTTAGCTGGAGGAGACCTTTTCCATCTTTCGCACCCATATCCTTGAGGCTACCTGGCAGCCAACCACAACGTCCTTCCCTTCCACTAGAAGGGTTACGACGCCTCGGTAGGGGGCCGACTCCTTTACCGCAAAGACCTGTCCGGGCAGCACCTTGCTGTCCACCAGGTACTTCAACAGGTCCTGGTTCTCCTCCGGTACGCTGTCTACTATGAACTGACCCCCGACTCTTGCCTTGTCCAGTGTTATGGAGTTGCCCCGAGGGGACACGTACCCGCTACCCGGAATCGGGTGGCCAAAGGGGCATGTGGTTGGGTTTCCGAGGCGCTCAACGATCCTTGCCTCGACATCAGGAGATATGGCATGCTCAAGACGGTGGGCTTCGATATGGGCCTTGTGCAGCTCCAGACCTAGAAGGTCGGTGACCATTCGCTCAGCCAGTCTGTGCCGACGCATCATATCTTCAGCCTGTTGCTCTCCAGCCGGCGCCAGCAGTACATTCTTGTTGGCCGTAATCTCCACTAGCCCCTCTCTAGCCATTCGGCGGATCATGGCAGCTACCGAGGGGAGAGAGGTACCCAGCTTCTCGCTGACTGGGGTTCGCTTTAACTGTTCCGCCAACTGGGTGAGGTTGACCCTCAAGCCCTGCTCCCTGAGGATATAGATTGAAAGGAGGTAGTTTTCCGCCACGCGGGTCAGCTTGTACTCTCGCTGGGGGGTCGGCTTTAGAGATTGAGCTGTCCTCATAGGGGCGCTCCCAGTTACGTCAAAGGTACAGTGGTCTGAGATTAACACGCGCAAGGAAGACAGTCAACGTCTGTGGAGAGGGCCACCAACTGCTTCAAATGATCTCGTTCATAATGATGGGTGACACTGGTAGAGTGTCATCATGCGTATCATCATAGCAAGGGTTCCGGGGGCCACGCGCCTGGCCCGGCTCCCGGAGCTCTCCGGGATGGCCAGGCTCGGGCTGAAGCGGTTTGACCACTACTGGGCCTGTGGGCACAACGCCGCACTGACCTGCCGCTACTTCGGAATCAGCCGGCAGACGTTCTACCGATGGAAGCGGCGCTATAACCCCAGGGATCTACATACCCTGGAGGCCCGCAGCCACTGCCCCCGGCGCCTGCGGGCACCCACGTGGTCCCCTGAGCTAGATCTGGCGGTACTGCACCTGCGAGAGCAGTACCCCAAATGGGGCAAGAGCCTGCCCTGAGCGGAGTCGAGGGGACGAGCTGGCGGTGCTACTCCGCCAGCGGGACTGGCACGTCTCTACCTCCATGGTGGGCCAGAGCCTGACCCGTCTGAAGGCTCGCGGTGTCCTGGGGGAGCCACTCCGCACCGGATCTCCACACGGAGGCGTTTGTGGCGGCGGCCCTACGCCGTGCGCAAGCCCAAGGAGTACCAGGCCCAAGAGCCTGGGGACCCAGTGCAGGTGGATACCCTGAACGTGCGCCCCCTTCCCGGGGTGGTGCTGAAGCACTTCACCGCCCGTGACGTGGTCTCCCAGACCACCTTCAGGACGACGGCCACCTCCGTCCCGTACTGGCACTGTCGCCCCCGGCGGCGCATGAGGGGCTTTGGGACACGCCTCAAGAGGTGGATGGCCGCTTTCCTGTGGCAGCCCGTGACCTGCGTGAACTCATCCAGCATATGCCCCTTCCCCCTCCGGCTGGCCCGCCAGTACCGCTCCCGTAAGGCCTCTACGTATTCCTTCACGCTGCCTCGTGTCATGTCACCTTCTGGTAACATGTTTTCTGAGACAACGATGCCTCGCTCGGTAACATCCATTGTGAGGCAATTCGCAACCTTTTCTACTCCAAGCTATTTGATGTAGAATGGGTCTTGTTCTTTGACGCTCAGAGGATATGTCATGATTCACATCTACACCGACGGCGCATGTTTGGGAAACCCCGGCCCAGGGGGCTGGGCGGCTGTTATCCAAGAGAGGGGCAAAAGAAAGATTGTAGCTGGTCATGACGACCAGACGACCAACAACCGTATGGAGATTCTAGCCGCCATTGAGGGATTGGAAGCAACTCCCGAAGGTGATAAGGTGGCCGTTCATAGCGATAGCCAGTACCTGGTCAACACCATGACCAGGAAGTGGAAGCGCAACGTCAATAATGACCTGTGGGCTCGATTGGACAAAGCAGTCTCCAAACGAAAGGTAGCCTGGGAATGGATCAGAGGCCATGCCGGGCACCCTGAAAACGAACTGGCCGATAAACTGGCGAACGAAATGGCTGTCGCCCGGGGAAAGCCGGTGGACAACGAGGTTGCCTCTGAGTCCTCTCCCCCTCTTACTCACCTGGACACATCGGGCAAGGCCAGAATGGTGGACGTGGGACGGAAGCCGTATACCGAGCGGGAGGCCATAGCCAGGGGCTCGGTGATGATGAGAGCAGAGACCCTGGAGCTGATAAAGAGTGGCGGCTTCGAGAAGGGGGACGTGCTGGGAACGGCCAGAGTAGCCGGCATCATGGGCGCCAAAAACACACCGTACCTTATACCCCTGTGTCATCCCATCCCCTTGAGTCAGGTGACCGTAGAGTTCAAGATGGATGAGGCCGGCAGCGCCGTACACATCACCGCCACCGCCAAGGCGACATATAAGACAGGAGTAGAGATGGAGGCGTTGACGGCGGTGACGGCGGCGGCTCTGACTATCTACGATATGTGCAAGTCCACCGATAAGGGGATACGGATCGAGGGGGTAAGGCTGGTGCGAAAGAGGGGCGGCAAGAGCGGGGACATCGTGCTGGAGGAGACCTAGGCCGTGGAAATAGCACCTGGGATCCATCACATCGACGATGTCTGGTGGTCCAACGTGTACCTGATAGAGGACGAAGCTCTGGCCCTGGTGGATACGGGGCCGGCCGACATGGCCCACAAGATAGCCAGGTACATAAAGGGTCTGGGCAGAAGGCCAGAGGAGCTGTGCTACATCGTTATCACCCACGCCCATCCAGACCACACCGGGGGCGCCGTAGCCATCAAGGAGCTTACTGGCGCAGAGATTCTGGCCCATCGTGGCGACACCAAGACCCATAGGGACGGCACCGTGACCCTCAGCTACATGGGTGTTTTCGGAACTCTGCCGGTGCCCTTGCCCTTTCTCCGCCGGGTCCCCGTAGACCGCCTGGTAGAGGATGGCGACACCCTTCCCTTGATGGGAGGCCTTCGGGTGGTGCATACACCTGGGCACACCCCGGGCAGCATCTGCCTGTTCCTGGAGCGTGAAGGGGTCCTTTTCACCGGGGACACCATCTTGAGCGATGGAAAGACCTTTGTACCCTCCATGTTCTTCCCTGGCTCCAACCCGCGCCAGTTTCATCGGTCTCTACAGAGTCTTGGCGAGATGAGGTTCCAGATAGCCTGTGGAGGTCATGGGAGGCCGATGATCGGAGGGGCCTCCGCACAGCTAGCTAGGCTAGTAGAGGCCTACCCCAAGTACACATTGTGGCAGAAGATCATGAGCAGAACCCCCCTTCTTGCCCGTTTCCGCCTCTATCATGGGGCCTCCAAGAGATAGTAGGCTCCCTTCTGGAAGGGCAGTCCCAGAGAGATCGATCTCACGCGCAGACAGCACGCCGTGCCAACTGGACACAGTTAGGGTTAGGAGTCGCTTCAAGGTACGTATTCATACGGTGCTCTCGGTACGGCTGTCATTGTGATTGGCCTGCTCTACCTGGCTGCGAGGTAGGATATGCCCTACATATTTCAGAGAGGCCGCGCTGACTGTGGTAGCTGTCCACTGGACGGGTGCACCAAGGTATGGGGTCGGGCGACCAAGAAAGTTCCGCCTATAGCCATCTTCGGAGAGGCTCCCGGGGCTGTTGAAGAGACT
>SDBU01006422.1_pt1 | contig 13827 bp, 12 predicted proteins | sample 2277071 | NCBI WGS metagenome assembly SDBU01 (sample SAMN10397929, study PRJNA504765) | marine sediment metagenome | isolation source: marine sediment core GS08_GC12, 126 cmbsf | place: Arctic Ocean: Gakkel Ridge, Loki's castle | collected 2008
ACGCTCCACTAACCCTTTGAAGTTTCCGCAGCATCCTTGCAGGTAACCTATTTATCTCTACTACATGGATACCATGTTCCTGTACTGTCCATAATTTGATTACACTAAATTCAATTAAAAAAAATATTGATTTTTCAAATTTATTTTATTACAATATTTACACAAATTTACAGAAAAACAGAACGTTCCTTCTAAATATACTCAACTTGTTACTCAGAAACTTTTCGATTTAAACAAAACTAATCAGACACTTCGATTTTTAAACCTTTGAACCTTATACGGACTGGTAATTCACTGATATAAAATTTTTTTGAATAAATTATATTATTTTAGAGTTTGTTGAGTAATTACTTATTTCTGTCTGTATGATACGTTTAACTATTTAGTTAATTATATATAGGAGGGCAAGATGAATCAACAAGCAACGAGCGTCTTTAAGGATACTACTAACCTCACAAGATGGACCATACGATTCCTCTATGCGGGGATTGCAATTGCAGTCATAGCCTTTATCTCTGACATATTCGAATACCGGCTGTTGAGCAGTATCCAAAAAGGTAACTATGACTCTGAATGGCAAATGATGGCTGCTGCCGAATCTAATGATGCCCGGCAAGGAATTATCGGGATAATCCAACTTGCCGTATTTATTGTGACGGCAATTTTGATACTTAAGTGGATTTATCGGGCTAACCTCAATGCTCGACAGCTAGGTGCGACTGATATGGAGTTTACACCGGGCTGGTCTATTGGATGGTACTTCATTCCAATTGCTTTCCTTTGGAAACCGTATCAGGCTATGAAGGAAATTTGGTGGGCAAGTAAAAGTCCTGCCAAATGGAAAGGTAAATCAACGCCATATCTTCTTCAGTGGTGGTGGTTCTTCTGGATTATTTCACACTTCCTGGGCCAAGCTTCTTTCCGCTTATCTTTGCGAGCCAAAGAATTAAACGAGCTTGTTTATGCAAACGTGTTTACACTACTATCTGACATCTGGGAAATTCCATTGAACCTTATCATATTAGCAATAATTGCTCGCGTTTATAAAATGCAGATGTCTCATCTCGGCAAAAACATCTAACAAGCTCATGCAGTCGACTTGCTAATCGCGGGCGGCTGATGGCTAACGTTATATGGCTTTATGGTAGCCTAAATTAAAATTGGAAAAATAAGATAGAAAATAAAAAAACATGCCCGATACTTTATGTAATTCCTCCTGTATAAACGGGTTGTTTTTATTATCGGCTCATTATCCCATTTACACAAAAATTATTACACGCTCAAAAATGTCGCAGCCGACTTTTATGACCATTATATCACACTATCCGGACAGTAATTTTTTCAAAAATCCTTTTTTCTTTTTCTCCAAGCATTCTTTCTTAATTGCTTCAGCCCATCTTAACTGCTTAGAATTTAAACAATTTTTGTATTCCATCATTGCGGTATTAAAAATCAGCTCTCTCGGTAAATCAAACTGGTTTTTAATATTAATAGCAGTATTATATTTTTTCTGGCTCATTTTTTCTTTAAAAACCTTAAGAGCTGTTTCTTTTACAAAGTTCTTATCTAATGAATACTCTTTCGAAATAGATTGAATATTTCTAAAATCGGCTTTTTCCAATAAGCTTATCAGAGTTTTTCCGGCAATTTCCCGAACCTTTTCTTTTGGCAGCTTGTATTCTTTTAAAAGCCATATCGATACATCAAAAATATGCTTATTCATATGATAATTAAAAACTTTTAATACTATATCGTATATATTTTCATTTGGAATTTTATAATGCTTTTTTATATATGTCGCACCTTGATAATCTCCGGAAGCAAATCTTTTTTTAAATTCATTAACTGCAACATTAATTATACTTTTCTTAGGAATGCCAAGATTTTTGCAATGCTCATCAGCTTCAGCAAACCGGTTTGAATGAATATAAGTCTCTAAGGCTTTTTCCATAGCATCTGTAACCTTTTTGCCTGATATTTGATATTCTTTCGCAATATTTGCTGCCATTTCGTATCTCTTTCTGGCGATATTTTTTTCAAACACCTCCATCATCAGGTGTTTAATTTGATCTTTTGGAATTGAGAATTCCTTTTCAATAATAAATGCTTTTTTATAATTTTCCCTTTTAACATAAGTTTCAAATGTTTTTTTAGCCGGTTCGAGATATTTTTCCGGAGGAAACTTAAATGTTTTACCTATCCTTGCCGCAACTTCATATTTTCCCTTCTCAATATTTGTTTTATATGCACTATTAACGTGCTCATTAACAAATTTAGGCGGGATTTTAAATTCTTTTAACACCATTTCAGCCATTTTTACATTGCCCTGAATGACAAGTCTATGCTTAAATTCACTTGCCGCAATCTCCATCGCCTTCTTCTCATCTCCGGCAGCTCTGTATTGTCTGGCTTGATCCAGACTATCCTTAGCATATTTCATTTTTTCATTAGAATTTTTCAATGTTCTTGTTCCCTTCAAAATTATATTAGCTTATTTTTAGTACGAAAATAAATGTTACTTTCTTTTGAAAAAGAAAGTAACCAAAGAAAACTTTGACAACTTTCATGTTTCGTGGTGCTCTGAAAGAGCATGAGTGTTTATTAGAAATTTAATAATTATTTTAAAAAAATCAATGTATAAATTGTTTTAAAATTTAAAATCCCATTTTTAATGTTAGTTTTACCAATATCACTACAAGTCGATGACCTGACAAATAGCTGCAAAATAGAATGGATTTGTAATGTTTCTTGCTAAACAGGATTTAAACACATTCTTGGAATATTTATAAGAGAATTGAAATTGATTTTTGAAACTTATTAATCTTATTATTTTTGTAAAGGAATTATCAGAACAAGAATAAAATATACAAATATTCCCAGGATAATACCCGAAATAAGACTAATTATAATCCATACTATTCTGATAAATGTAGGATCGATATTTAGATATTCTCCTAATCCCCCGCAAACACCCGATACCATTTTATTTTTAACGGAGCGGAAAAGATTTTTACCTTTTATTTTCTTTAAAATTTTATCTTTTTGGGTTTTGCCGGCAGCAAAATAAATTCCTAAAAATATAATAACAAGAGGCCAGAGCAGACTCCATGGGAAATAGAAAAACTGAATATAATCAAATCTCTTTATGCTAAATTCAATAAAATGAAGTCTGTCAAATAAAAATAAAAATCCAAAAATTATCAATACCCATCCAACAACAATCCAAACACTACTTTCCCGGATTACTTTTTCTTCTGCCTCTGTTTCAGACCTCGGCATCAACAGAGCAGCTGTCAGATATGCAATTAAACCTGCCCCTCCAAGAAAGACGGAAAAAACCCATAAAATTCTGACAATAGTAACATCTACATTGAAATATTCTGATACACCTCCGCAAACTCCTAATAAATATTTATCCTTTTTTGACCTTTCTAATTTTTTGATCTTCGATTTTTTTTGGCTATTAGAATCTTTTTTTTCCTCTTCCATAAATTATTTCCTCCTATATTATTATTTAAAATAGGAACTAAACACTCATGCTGCTTTTCACCGCAGAGACGCAGAGAATAAATGGGTGAATGAGTGGATGAGTAAATGAGTTGAACTGTTCCTCATCAGCCCATACACCCATTCAATCATTCACTATCTGTCTCTCAGTGGTCTATTTTCGTATTAAACGCTCATGCTCTTTTTAGAGCGCCACGAAATATGAAAATAGGGCGGGTAAACCCGCCCCTACGCGTATTATTTTCGAAACAAAATTGAGTTAAATATTTGTTTTTTTATTCTTAATCCGTGGTTTTTATTTTCGAACTAAATTAAGTGAAAAGTAAACTTAGTTGTATAAAGAAGATTTCTGAAATCATCAGGACTCATAAGCAATTTCACATTCGCATTTTATTATTCGTTATCCGTAAGTCGTAAATCACAATTAAGTATTTTTGAAACACAGCTTCCTTTGAACATATTTATTTCAAGGTCTGAAGCATAATTTACAACGCGAGCGAACTTTTTTATTTCATCTACAACATCCCACGTAAAATTTTCAGACCGCAAAGGAAGGAGTGTATTATTCGTCATAATAAGGTCTGATTCTTCTGATATTTCACCCGAATCCAAAGCTCTCTTCCAATCGACTGTCCCGGGAATAGGAGAAAAAGCTGCCGGACGAACCTTGATGCCGTTTTGGGCAGCAAATATTATTGTGTCAACTACTTCTTCTGCAGATTGTCCCGGTAATCCATATATAATATACGATTCTAATTCTTTTCTTTTATATCCGGCTTTTATTAATGAGTCAACACATTTTTCAAAATCATCCGGTGTTACTTTATGACTGATATCTTTTAATCTGTCGGTATTAACACTTTCAAGGCTTAACCTGATTGTTTTAAAATTACTTTTATACATTAATTTTGCAAACTCATTATCGATCATTGCCGGGAAGAGACCATTCGGAGTATGAAAACGAACCCTTATTTTATTTTTTAATAATCCTTCGAGAATAGGAATTATATGTTTTTCCTTATTCACCAGAAGCGCATCATCATAAAAAGCAAAATCTAAAACGTTAAATTTTTTCCTGTGGAATCTTATTTCTTCTATAACCGATTCAGGGCTCCTCATTCTAAATTTGCCGCTTACAATACTCGAAGCACAGAATGTACAACTAAAAGGACATCCACGCGTAGTCAATATCGGAAGGTATTTTACATTTCTTAAAAGATGAAACGATGGAAAAGGATAATCATCTATCGAACTGTAATATTTATATCCGTTTTCAGCTTTACTCAACACTTCAAAGATAATTGGAATTATCTGATTTTCTCCTTCTCCTCTAATGATTCGGTCAACTTTCAGGAACTTTTTTGCATGTTCATAGGTAAGTGCAGGATAGATTCCACCGACGATAACCGGCGTGTCTTTATGAACATTTCGAATAATTTCAATCAAGTCACGAAGTGCAGGATACCAGTATGTCATTAAAGATGTTATTAATATAACATCGGGTTCGTGAACATTTTTTAATTCATTAATAAAAATATCGGGAGGCAGTCCATATCTTGAATATTTTCTATAAACGTTTTTTAACAAATCAGGCTTTTTTATCTCTTCCTTATAAAAGTTACCGCAGCCATATTTTTTTTCTCCCTTAATTTTTCCAACTCTTTTTAATAGCTCAGGATGATATCTATCTAAACAGTCGATTAAACCGACTTCAAATCCATTTTCTTCTAAAACTGCGCCTATATACAGTAATCCCAGTGGTTTCATCCATAAGTCATAAGCTGAAAAATCGTAAATCCAGGGATTAATTAATAATGCCCTCAGTTTAAAACCTCATTTTCATTTCAATTGTTTTCATTTAAAAAATAAAACAAGTCAGAATGTTCTCACGTAATTAATTCTAATTTCTCTTCCGACTCCGGAAGTAAACTTAACATTGTCGGTAAGATTTTTGAAAATAGCCGCAACACTAAAACCTCCAACAACATTCCATTTCAGTCCGGAACTTAGATAACCGTTTTTCTTTAAGTAGGATAATTCCTCATTGTCATTGAATGCAAAATCATATTCGGCAAGAAATTCTAAACCTCCCGGGAATGCTTTATCAAAACCCAGGAAAAAATTTATATCTTCATCATTGTCTTTATCTTCAAAACTTCTATTGACACCGATATGAAATCCCATATTTCCCAAAAGATAATAATTTCTGCTTACGACTGCATAAAGTCCTTTTGATTTAAAAGCATATCTTTTAAGATACTTTCTGTATCCTCCAAATCCCTGATTATTAAATCCTAAAGAGACAGCCGGAAATAAAAATGATTCTTCAATAATTCTTACCCGCATTTCGAAACCTATCTGTGGATTCCAATTGATCTCACCATTGCCTATTATATTTTCTCCTCCGTAATAGACAGATACCATAATCCTGTTCATTAAACCGAAAGACACATCGTTTAATACTCCGCCTTGCGGGTACATCCTTAATCCTATTGCTAAAGTTCCTTTCTTTAATGAACCTGCCGTAGGATTGTCTATTAATTCTTTCAATATAGGAAAATCGCTGTCTTGAGAATAAATCGGAATATACAACAATAGTAGTAATATTAATGAAATTTTCACTTTCATAACTTTATTCCCATTCATTTTTGTTTCTTTTTGTTTTCTTTAACCATAATAACATTCATATTCTTTTTTTCAGAAAGTCTCTTTATAAGTTCAAACTTATTATTAGCATCATAAATTATGATAATTTTTTCTCTTTCATTTTCCTCTATGATTTCTATTATTCTATCGATATATTTTTTATTCAGATATTTATAATCGCCGAACCCGAGTTCCTCGCTAAACAGGGACGCGAAAAATTCTCCTTCAACCTCCTTCAATTCGTCGAAACGAGAAGAGTTAATTGTATAGATGTTTTCACTTAAACCAAGTTCATTAATTTTTTTAGTAATAGTTTTATTTAATTTTTTATATGAATCAACCTTCAGTTTAAAATCTCTATTTTCACTATTTTTTATATAAAAAGCTTTTCTTGCCTGTTTATTGTCCAGGTCCCATACATCTAATAACATAATGTCAAATCCAATTAAACGACTTGATTCTTCAATTATTTCAAAATAAACTTTAACCGCCGAATCCTTTTCCGAAGGAGATATTTTATCCGTAAGTTCATCAAAAAGATTATCAAAAAATGTAACAGGCTGTTGTACAATTAAAATATCAGGATTTGTATATCTGAACATCCTATTTATCGATTCTTTATCGTTGATATTATAAATATCATCTTTGTCAATATAAAATGCACCCTGAACATAAACTCTTATTTTTCTATCTGATAATTTAGTAAACCTGTTAATAATAACTATAGCCAGTAAAAACATAAAAATAATGAAAAAAATGCATTTTTTATCACACTTCATTTTTCCTCCTATATTTTTTTACTGCAGAAACATAGGATTTACGATTTTAAATTTACGATTTGGTAAAAGCGGAAATTTATCATTCATAATTCATAAATTCTTATTCTTTTGTAAATCGTAAATCGTCTTTTCTATTTGAAGCCGAGCAGACTTTTTAGATGTTCCGCAGCACATAAAGGCAGATATTTTAGATTATATCCCCCTTCTAAAGTAGATACAATCTTTCCTCCGCAGCATTTATCAGCCATTTTGATAACAATATCGGTAAGCGTTTTATAAACAGCTTCAGAAAGCTGAATCTGGGCAAGAGGGTCATATTTATGTGCGTCAAATCCGGATGAAATTAAAATAAATTGAGGATTGTAATCGATTGCCCTCGTAAATAACTTTTCTGTAAATATTTCGATATATAAATCGTCGGATGAACCGGGTGGAACAGGGGCATTCATAGTAAATCCTTTCCCTTTTCCTTTGCCGGTCTCCCATTCCATACCGCTACCCGGATAGAGCGGATGCTGATGAATGCTGAAAAAGAAAACCTTATTGTCTTCATAAAAAGCATCCTGAGTTCCGTTACCATGATGTACATCCCAGTCAACAACCAGTATTCTTTCCAAACCGTATTTTTTTACCAGATATTTGGCAGCAATAGCGACATTATTAAAGAAGCAGAATCCCATAGCTTCATTTTTTAATGCATGATGACCCGGTGGTCGTAGCAGGCAAAATGCTTTTGAAAATTTATTCTCCATCACATTGTCAACTGCTTTTAAAATTCCACCGACAGCCAATAATGCAATTCTATATGATTCTCTACAAATTGGATTGTCCGAAGTTAAAAGGAAGGTCATGCTTTTATCACAATAACTTTTAAACAAATCGATATATTTTTCGGAATGATTTTCTTTTACCCATTCTAACGGGGCAGATTCAGGTTCGGTTATTTCCAAAGAATTTATCAAATCATTACTTTTTAAATATGATATTATACTTTTAAGCCTGGCAGGACTTTCCGGATGCCCTGCACCGGTATCATGTTTTAGATATTCATTACTATATATTAATGAAATTTTATTATCCATAATTCTGCTGCGGGTTGTAACTTTAAAAAATTATCCCTAATTACTCAATGTAAATAATAAATATTTAAATAGCTCCCCCACTTAAAAATATAGTTTCCCCTGTTAGATAATTTGAAAGGTCGGATGCAAGAAAAAGTGCAACATTAGCAACATCTTCCGGTTCTCCGATTCTGCCGAGAGGAATTGTTTTTAATATCTCCTTTTCCATATTATTTGAATCGATATAATCTTTTGTCATATCGGAAACTATCCATGCGGGTGCAATGCAATTAGCACATATATTGTGTTTACCTATCTCCATAGCAATAGACCTTGTAAATCCGATTATTCCGGCTTTTGAGGTAACATAAGCCGAAGAACCCTCTTCTCCTTTTCTCGCCGACCTTGATGATATGTTAATGATTTTTCCGCTTTTTTGCTTTATCATATAAGGAATGACCGAGTTGCAGCAGTTAAATACACTATCAATATTTGTACTGATAATCCGCTGCCATTGTTCATATTCCATCTCTCCAATATTTCCCTTTTCCCAAATACCTGCATTATTGACAAGTATATCAATCCTGTCAAATATAAGAGCAGCTTTATCGGCCATATCTTTTGCAATTTCCGGTTTTGAAATATCACCTTTAAAAGTAACGGCTTTTACATTAAATTTTCTCAAAGAATCGAGAACTTCGTTAGCAGCATACTCGCTAACAATGTAATTAATCATTATATTACAACCCGATTCAGCAAGCTTTAGAGCAATTGCTTTCCCGATTCCCCTTGAACCACCGGTAATAACAGCATTTTTTCCGAAAAGATTCATCATAATGCCTTTCATAGATTTAAAATATTGTAATTTAGGTTTATTATTAATATAAAGAAAAAATAATTATTTATCAATTCTTAAATTATTAACTGACTGCTAAATTTTTCAAGTTAAATTTCTTATGCTACTGCTTTGGAATTCATAGGCGAAGCAATCTTTGAAAGATTCAAATATAGAAGTCTGATGAGAAATAGTTTTTTAGACAACGTATAATTTTAAAGATGTTTAAAATAAGGAGTATTCAGATTTCTATATTATTTATTGACTCTATATGAAAATTTTTATAAATTGTGTAAAAAATATCACTTACAAAATATTTAAGCTAAAAACAAAAAGAGGTCTTATGAGTAAAAATCATCTAAACCGAAGAGAGTTCCTCAAGATATCCGGCTTAACCCTTGCCTCAGGGGGTTTTACAGGATTGAATGCAGCTTCGTTTTTAAAAGAGAAAATGTCTGATAAAATAAGACAGAGAGTAAAAAATCCATTCACGAAAAACGGAAAACCGATTGTAGTTGTCGTTGAAGGAAATGATATAGATAAAATGCTGAAAAAGGGATTTGAAAAACTCGGTGATTTAAAAAAACTGACCGGAACAAATGAAGAAATAATTCTTAAACCAAATTATGTTTCCCCCGAAAGATACCCGGTAGTAACCGGAACCGATACAATCTGTTCAATGATAGACATTATCAGACAGACCGGAAGTTACAAACTTACGGTTGCAGACGGCAGTTCGACCGGGATGTCAACCGATGCAGTTTATAGAAGAACCGGACTAAAGAGTGAAATGGACAGGCGTAACGTCTCGACATTAGACCTCCATAAATGTTCTGCTGTAACAATAAAAAATCCTGAATGGGAATATATGGACGAAGTAGTGATATTTGATAGAATAATGGAAGCACCAATCGTTATAAATATGCCCACCATAAAACAGCATTCAACAATGGGATACACATGTTCACTAAAAAATCTTATGGGATGCCAGGAACAAAGTAACAGACGTATGCTGCACCGGGATTACGAAAGAGACAAATATTCAAGAACTGAAATCCTTAAAAAGATGAGATTGGCAATAGCAGAAATGGCTCATGCAGTTAATCCGGAATTGACGGTCATCGATGCAAGGAAAATAATGATAAAAGCCCATCATTTCTATGGAGGCGGCATAGTAAAGGAAGTTAATCAGCTTATTATTTCCGGTGACACTGTGGCTGCCGATGCCTATGCTGAAAAATTAATGATAGAAAATAATCCGAATTTTTCCGAAACATGGTCAAAGCCTACTTTCGAACGGGCACAAAAATTTAAACTCGGGATTGCTGACCTCGATAAGGTTGAAATCATTAAAGTTCAGGTATGAAATATTGTAAGGGCGAAGCATTCTTTTGATTATATATATTGTAAATTTATTGAAAACTCGTCAGTTGGATTCTTCGCCCTTATAATCTATATATTTTCATCCGTGAAAGAATAATGCTTTATTTACCGACAGTCATTCCGGGCAAGCTATCCGTACGGAAAGGAGAGGCAGGCAGTCCTTCCTTATTGTAAAGGTTACACTCCGGGTTTATCTGCCATGCATATCTTACAGCGGCAGGATTCGGCACCTTTTCACTCCGGACTACAACTTCGTTCCCTTCAATTTTTGCTTCAGCCCAGACAAACTTTTTGTCGGGACCGGCGATGGCAAAACCTTTCAATCCGGCTCCTTTTGTTGTCAATCCACTGCCAATATGCTTAAAGTGTAAACGTATTTTGTTATCTTCTATTATGCACGATTCATATATAGGACCGGAATAAACTAAGTCTTTACCATAAGCCAGTGCTAAAGCCCCGAGAGAAAGGCGGTAACCTACATCCTGTTTATTTTTTGGATGAATATCATCTGCTTCACCAATATCGATTGCCGAAGCCATTGCAGTGTTTGGAAGAGAAAGCGTCATTAACTGAGCTTCTCTGAGTTCAGCCCATGTGTCGTCAACCGGTTCAGGCTGCCTCTGGCGATAGTTTGCTAACTGAACGAACAAAAACGGGAAATCTCCCTGTCTCCATCTTTGACGCCAGTCGCGAATCATTGTTGGGAACACTGACCTGTATTCATACGCTCTGTCTGCATTCGATTCTCCCTGATACCAGATTGCACCCTTTATAGCATAAGGAATAAAAGGGGCTATCATACCGTTATACAGGTTGGCAGGTCTGTGAGGATGGTTCGGGCTATAAGGTAATCGAGGTTGTCTTGGAACCGGTTTACCCTCTGATTTAGCTTTTTCTGCGATCTTTTCCCATTCTGCTAATTCCTTTTCATAGGATTCGAGTGCAGCAGGAGAATCGAGCAAAACCTGTCCCCAGCGGTCAAGTAGATTATTAAAATCAGGGAAAGATTTTAGAGTTGAAAGACTTGTCCATGCTTCAGACGGTGTTCCGCCCCAGGAAGTATGAATCAGTCCCACAGGTATATTTAAATCCTTGTAAAGATTTCTGCCAAAAAAATACGCCGCGGCAGAGAATTCTCCAACTGTTTCCGGACTGCATTCAGACCATTGGCCCTCAACATCCTTCTGAGGCGTTTCAGCCGTAGTCCTTTTTGCCGTAAACAGCCTGATTTTCGGATACTGTGCACTTGTTATTTCCTCTTCAGGATTATTTGAATTATTAACAGACATTGCCATATTGGACTGCCCCGAACAAATCCAGACCTCGCCTACCAATATATTTCTTAAAGTTATAGTATTTTTCCCCGAAACAGTCATTTCAAAAGGACCGCCGGATTTCATCGGATTCAGTTTAACCATCCACTTTCCTTCTTCGCTGGCAGTAGTAACTTCTTTTTGATAATTAATGGAAACTGTCACCTTTTCTCCCGGTTCGGCTGTTCCCCATATAGGTATTTTTATACCACTCTGCAGAACCATATTATCATTTATTACCGATGGGAGATTTACATAAGCTGAAACCTGTAAAAAATTGAATAATACTAAAAAAAATAATACAATTGACAAGAACTTTAATTGTTTCATAATTAATTCACCTCATTTTTATTTAGATTTCAGTAAGATAATTTGTAATTTCCTGATATTATTTAGGATTCTAATCCTTTCATTAAATATAATAACAATTTCAAATTTATTAAAGATATTTATAAAAATTTTGTGATTCAAGAATTTTTTTATAAAATAATTCATCCGGATGAATTTTCAAAATTAAATATTTTCTCTTTGATATTATAATTATTTAATATATCAATCTTGCGTTTTAAGTAATATATATCTCAAATTTATTATAACTTATACTTGATGACTTTTACATTACATTATATTCTATTGGATTTCTGTTTCTAAATTCGGAGAGATAATCGACTTTCACTTAATTCACTGAAAATAAAGTAATTTTATTATAAAAAATCTTGATATGCTTAATTAATTTTTATATATTTCTGATAATATAAATTATTTTATGGAGGATAAAATTATGTCATTAAGTTCAGAATCATTTGATGTTGAGCATTGTTTTAGCGAAAGCCTTGAAACATACCGAAAAAACTTTCTGCTCTTTGTTCTTGCCTCCTTGACCTTGTTCATATTAGGGCCCTTAACATTTTTTATAATAATGGGACCGATTCAAGCCGGTTTTATGATGATGATTCTATACTCTATCAGGAATGAGGAGAAACCCAAATTTGACGATTTGTTTAAATATTTTAATAAGTTTGGTTCGCTTATATTAGGATTTTTTGTCCCCGTAATATGCTGTTTTATCGGTTTGTTCTTTTTGGTTGTACCTGGATTTTTAATTATTACCGTATGGATGTATGTCCTTCTTTTAATAATCGATAATGATTTAAGTGTGGTTGATGCGTTGAGGGAGAGTTATAATATTGTGGTAAAAAACAATATCTGGAAACACATAATTCTCCTTTTAATGGTTCTTGTAATACAATCTATTGTTATAGGAATTCACCCGGGACCGTTGGGATTAATATTAGCTATTTTTGCATATCCTCTTACGACCGGGCTCATCGTTTCTGCTTATAATCAAATTTCCAGTAGAGAATCTGCTGAAACTAAAGATAATACACCGGTTAAAGATTAGTAAGCCGAAACCGTATGTGAACTGAAAAACTTAGAAATTTCTAAAAAAATGTTCACAACAACATTGGTGGAGATATAAAAATAAATCATTTTTTTTGATACAATTGGTTGAGATAAGTTGAAGCTTCAGGATAATTTGGTTTTAATTTTAATGCATTTGTAAGATTCTGAATAGCTTCGGAATATCGTCCTAACGCTTCTAAAACAATTGCTGCATCAACAGATAATATAGAAGATAATGATTTATATATTATTGAATGAGTAATTACATCCAAAGGTTCTCTGACTACATAGAGAGAACCTTCGGTAACAGACCTGATTACAATGTATCCATCTCCAAGAAAAAAGAGTTTAACTCGAAATAGATAAAAAATTCCTGCTCCAACTAAAGCACACAAAAAAGAAATCCATATTCTCGGCTTTGTTAAAACAAAATCTATTATTTTATCTATTAATCCTCTTAACCATTTCCTCCCTATCCAAACCAAAAGAATGTATGAAATAATAAAGCATAAGATAAGTGGAAACCCATAAGGAATGAACCGCCAGTAATCCAACCCCCAGAAGAGATTTTCAGGGAAAAAACCGGAAATTATTTGAAGTATTAATAATACAATGAGGCAATATTGTAAAAGGGAAGCTTTATTTTTCATTAATGAACTAAAAGCTAATAGCTTATTACCTATAGATTATAACTACAATTTATAAATAATTAATTTTAGATATAAACAATGATAAAGATTTAAAATTCTCTTGTAATAGTAAACCTGTTTTGATTTCCTATGCCGCCCATAGAAGAAAGAGAATAATCGAGAATGAATTTTTGCCAGGCAAATCCAAGCCCTAATGAGAATCCCGCGAAGGAATCATCAGTTATGCCGAAGTGCTGGTCATTTCCATTA
>SDBU01006423.1_pt1 | contig 13827 bp, 8 predicted proteins | sample 2277071 | NCBI WGS metagenome assembly SDBU01 (sample SAMN10397929, study PRJNA504765) | marine sediment metagenome | isolation source: marine sediment core GS08_GC12, 126 cmbsf | place: Arctic Ocean: Gakkel Ridge, Loki's castle | collected 2008
TCGTGGATCCGAACGTCGAGGTCCGGCCCGTCGAGAACCAGGTGGACGACCTACTGGACGCGATCCGAGCGCGCGCGGAACGCGGCGAACGGGTCCTCGTCACGACGCTCACCAAGCGCATGGCCGAGGATCTCACGGACTATTACGGGGACCTGGGCGTACGGGTGCGCTACATGCACTCGGACGTGGAAACCCTCGAACGGATCGAACTCATCCGCGCCTTGCGGAAAGGGGAATTCGACGTACTCGTCGGGATCAATCTGCTCCGCGAGGGGCTGGACATCCCCGAGGTGACGCTCGTGGCGATCCTCGACGCCGACAAAGAGGGCTACTTGCGATCGGATTCGAGTCTCATTCAGACCTGCGGCCGCACCGCGCGAAACGTCAACGGCCAGGTCTTCATGTACGCCGACAAGATGACCGGATCGATGCAGCGAGCCATCGACGAAATGGAAGAGTACCGCTTCTCCGACAAGAAATGCAAGCTCTTCAGCTACACTATGGACAGTCTTGCCTTCAGTGCCAGCCCCCCGGAGATGTACGGGGTGGTTGACTTCGAAGGAGGAGGAAGGTTCACTTTCAACATCACCGATTGCGATCCGGAATCGCTCAAAGTGGACATGCCTGTAGAAATGACTTTTCGCAGAAAGTACGTTGATAGTGTGCGAGGCATACACGGTTACTTCTGGAAGGCGATGCCGGCGAGAGTATAAAAGCTCCTTGTGATCCCCTCCCCCGGCGGGAGGGGATTAAGGGGAGGGGGATTTGCGCGTCGATTCTTACAGGGCGTCACAAACAGATAAGGAGGCGAAAAATGCCACAGGGCATAAAAGATAAAGTCGCAGTCATCGGAATGGGATGCACCCGATTCGGGGAACTCTGGAATAAAAGCCCTGAAGACCTGATGGTCGATGCTTTCAAAGAAGCTATCGAGGACGCGGGGATAGAGAAGAAGGATATTCAAGCCGCCTGGCAGGGTGGCCCCGAGTTCACCTCGGTTAATGTGGGGGATAGTGCCCTGCCTCTGGCTCAGACCTTGAAGCTGCCATTCATTCCAGTCACCAAGGTCGAGAATATGTGCGCCAGCGGCTCGGAGGCTTTCAGAGGGGCGTGCTATGCCGTGGCCTCGGGAGCGAGTGACGTCGCTATGGCTCTGGGCGTGGAGAAGCTCAAGGACACCGGTTACGGCGGGCTCCCCGAATTCACCCACTGGGCGGTCATCGGGACAAAACACAGAATTATCGGTGCGAACCAGACTGCCCCCGGGATGTTCGCCATGCTGGCCACCAGGTACTTCAGCCGATATAACCTCAGCCCCGAGGAGGGCAAGCGTATGCTGGCTGAGGTATCGGCCAAGAGCCACCATAACGGCTCACTGAACCCCAAAGCTCACCTGCGCAGAGAGGTAACAGCGGAGCAGATAATGAACGCCCCTATCGTCGCCTGGCCCCTGGGGTTGTTCGACTGCTGCGGGGTAAGCGATGGAGCGGCGGCGGCCATCGTCTGCCGGGCCGACATGGCAAAGAACTTCCGAGCCGACCCCGTCTACGTCAAGTCGCTCCAGATAGCTGCGTGCTCGGGGGAGGAAGAGATGTACACCGATTACGATTACACCCACGTGGAGACAACTACCCGTGCCGCAGCCAGAGCCTACGAAGAAGCAGGGATAGCGAACGCGCGTGACGAAATAAGCATGGCCGAGGTTCACGACTGCTTCTCCATCACCGAGGCGGTCACTATGGAGGACCTGCAGTTCAGCCCCAGGGGTAAGGTAAAGGACGATATCATGAGCGGCCGCTTCAACCTGGACGGAGCCCAGCCCATCCAACCCGATGGCGGCCTGAAGTGCTTTGGACACCCGATTGCCGCCTCAGGAATACGGATGATCTATGAAATGTATCTGCAGCTTCAAGGCAGAGCCGACAAGCGGCAGTTAAAGGACCCCAAGTACGGCCTTACCCACAACTTGGGCGGCATCCCCTACAGGAGCGTAGCCAGCATCATTATCGTAGGTCTCTAAGGGCCAGCAGAACTCAGCGGAATTGCTGCTGAGTCGAATAGCTATGGCTATGCAATCCTGAAACCATCGCGCATAATGCTAAGCCTATCTAATATACCCTATGGTGCCTGTCTGCATCAGCATCAAGGATTGTCGAGGAACGCTCAGGCTGCTATAATAATCATCGAAAGTTGCGAAAAGGAGGGCAAATGGCAGGGATTGCATCATATGGTGCTTACATACCACTACATCGGCTAAGCCGCCCCGACATCCAGAAGGCCTGGGATAGTATGATGCCCATACCCGGGGAGAAGGCCGTGGCCGGCCACGACGAAGATAGCATAACGATGGCCGTCGCAGCCGCAAGGGACTGCTTGACAGGTATCGATCGCCAGAAGGTTGACCGCGTATACTTCGCCTCTACCACGTCCCCATACAAAGAGAAGCAGGCAGCCTCGGTGGTCGCGGGCGCGCTTGGCCTGAGCAAGAACACCCTCACCATGGACTTCAGCGGCTCGTTGAGGTCAGGAACAAATGCTCTGAGGGCAGCCATGGACGCTGTTGAATCAGGAGCTGCCGAGAATGTTCTAATCGCATGCGCTGAAACCCGGATAGGGGCCCCAAACGGTGGCAAGGAGATGTCCTTCGGTGACGGGGCAGCTGCGCTCCTAGTAGCGAAAAACGGCCCGGTCAACATTGAAGGCAGCGTTTCCGTTTTCCAGGAATTTCACGATCAGTGGCGCTCAGACAAGGACACCTACGTCCGCTCCTGGGAGGAGCGCTTCGCTCGGGAGGCCGGATATACGCGTATCGTACCGCCAACGGTTGCTGCGGCTCTACAGAAATTCAACCTCAGCCCGAGCGACATCGCCAAAGCCGCCATCTACGCTCCAGATCCCAGGCTGCTGGGCATGGCCGCGGGGAAGATGGGGTTCGACCCCATGGCGCAGCTCCAGGACCCGATGTACATGAGTGTAGGGAACACCGGGTGTGCCCTTTCCCTTATGATGCTGGTAGCGGCCCTGGAGGACGCGAAGGCAGGTGACAACCTCCTGTGCGCATCATACGGCGACGGGTGTGACGTTTTCGTATTGAAGGTAGCCGACGGCATCGACAAGATCAAGGACAGACGAGCTATTAAGCGCCATCTGGAACCAAAGAGGATGATACCCAACTACCTGAAGTACCTGCAGTGGCGTGGACTGGTAGAAACTCAGGCACAACCACGCCCTCCCATCAACCACATATCGGTCCCGGCGCTGTGGCGGGATATGGATTGGGGGCTTTCTCTGCACGGAGTTAAGTGCAAGAACTGCGGAACGCCCCAGTACCCCAGGCAGCGGGTATGCGTTATCTGCCAGGCGACGGATAATTTTGAGCCTTACAGCTTTGCCGATAAGAAGGCCACGATCAGCTCTTTCTCTCACGACAACCTGGCGGCCAGCATCGACCCACCCACGACAATAGCGGCCGTTGACTTCGAGGAAGGGGGAAGGATCGTATGCAACATGGTCGACCGTGATCCCGAAGAAGTGAAAACCGGCATGCCAGTGGAGATGGTCTTCAGGAAGGTTCACTATTTTGAGGGCATTCACAACTATTGGTGGAAGTGCACACCGATAAGATGCTAGTGTTGAATTATCTAGACTTAAGGAGGGCAAATGGGGAGTGTCAAAGGAATTAGAGATAAAGTTGCCATCATTGGCATGGGCTGCACCAAGTTCGGTGAACATTGGGACAAGCACCAGAATGACCTGATCTTTGAAGCCACAAAGGAGGCTATTGAAGACGCCAAGATCGAACTCAAAGACATAGAAGCAGCCTGGGCAGGAACCTGGGTATCGGGCTTCGACGGTCGCTGCCTGGCCGATCCTCTAAAGCTGCAGTATATCCCTGTCACGAGGGTAGAAAACGCTTGCGCATCAGGGTCGGACGCCTTTAGAAACGCCTGCTACGCGGTGGCCTCCGGTGCCTATGACATATGTCTGGCCGTCGGCTTCGAAAAGCTGAAGGATTCGGGATGGAGCGGACTCCCCGACCAACAGAGCGTCCCGAGCAACAGGTACCCCGATCGAACTGCTCCCGGGATGTTTGCTTTAATGGCGACCACGTATTTCTCTAAGTACGGCTTGAGTCCCGAAGAGGGCAAGAGGATGATAGGCATGGTTTCAGTGAAGAGCCATCACAACGGCACACTGAACCCCAAGGCTCACCTGAGGAGAGAGGTAACCATAGAGCAGGTGATGAACGCGCCGATAATAGCCTGGCCGCTGGGACTCTTTGACTGCTGCGGTGTAAGCGACGGCGCAGCAGCGGCCATCGTGGTTCCCGCCGACAAGGCCAAGGACTACAGGCCCGATCCTGTCTATGTCAAGGCGCTGCAGATCTCCGTGTGCCCCAGTGAGGGCGAGCAAAGAGCTGACTACGATTTCACTCAGGTCAAGGCGACTGTTCGCGCAGGTGAAGCAGCCTATGCTGAGGCAGGAGTAACCAACCCGCGCGAGCAGATAAGCATGGCCGAGCTTCACGATTGCTTCAGTATCACGGAGGCCGTCACCTGTGAGGACCTCCAGTTCAGCCCCAGAGGGAAAGTAAAAGAGGATATCGAGTCAGGGTTCTTCGATCTGACCGGAGGGTTGCCGGTACAACCCGATGGCGGCTTGAAATCCTTCGGCCATCCGATTGGCGCCAGCGGCGTGAGGATGCTGTATGAAATGTACCTGCAGCTCCAGGGTAGAGCCGACCAGCGCCAGCTAAAGGACCCCAAACTGGGACTTACACATAACCTGGGCGGCATCCCCATCAGCAACACCGTCAGTGTGCTCATCATCGGCCTTTAGGTAGAAGGCGTCAGGAGATTCTGAAGAAGCCTGTTCAGGGGAATCCCCTGAACAGGCTTCTTCTCTATTCGCCCTGCCCCCAAAGGCTGCCTGCATGCTCACGAGGCAGCGGTTGACAACAGCCCAATGCTTCATGTACGCTTATCTCACTCAGTCACAAAGGAAAAAGGGATGGCATCAACCAACGAAAGGGATATACAGCCAACCAGTGCTGTGGATAGCTCCGGGGCAAAGACGCAAGACTCCGAAAGCAGTCCTGAGAAGCTCTATAGCGAGCTTCTGGCCCTGAGCCGGGTGTCAGCTGCAGTCAGTGGATTGCGTGATCTCGACGCTACCCTTGAAGTTGCCCTGGATACGATGTTAGAGACAATGGACGGGAGTATCGGAGGAATCCTGCTCATAGACGAGCAAACCCAAACGCTCGCCTACCGGGTCTATCGCGGCCTGTCCGACAAATACGCTGAAGAGATGCGCCTCAGAGTCGGTGAGGGTATTGCCGGCATGGTCGCTCAAAGCGGCAAGTCTGTACTGCTCGAAGACATCTCCACCGACCCACGTACTTTTTCGGTCAATCGGGTTAGCACAGAGGGTCTCAAGGCGTTCATCAGCGTCCCTCTCCGGGCCAAAGACACTGTACTGGGCGTGTTGAACGTTGCCAGCCGCTCGCCGCGCCATTTCACCAAAGACGACATGCATCTGCTGAACGCAATCGGCGATCAGGTGGGGGTCGCCATTGAGCAGGCAGAGCTATACGACCGGTTAAGAAAGGAGCGGGAAAACTACCGATGGCTTGCCCGTCACATGTTGATAGCTCAGGAAGAGGAGCGAGGGAGGGTTGCCCGGGAACTGCATGATGAAACCAGCCAGTCACTGACCGGTCTTTCACTTAACATGCAAGCACTCATGGAAATCGCTAACGCCTCCGACTTCGGCGATGCTGCGTTCAAAGCCAAGCTTGAGAGGGCTCATAATATCACTCTTCAGCTCAGTTCGGAGATAAGCAAAATAATGAAGTCTCTCAGGCCAACCGCCCTGGATAGCCTCGGACTGGGCTCCGCCATCCGCCAATTCGCCGAGAGCCGCCTTCAGCCGGCGGGGATCAATGTATCGGCAACGTATGAAGGTATGGAGGAACGCTTCCCTTCAGAAGTTGAATTCGGGCTTTACCGCATCGCCCAGGGGTCAATCGCTAACATAGCTTTGCACTCCCAGGCCAAGAACGCGGTGGTAAGTGTGCGGCGCACCTCAGCCGAGCTCATAATGCAAATTGAAGATGATGGCAACGGGTTTGATGCGTCAAGGCCAATTGAGGTGGACGAAAGTGGCCGCGGGCGAGGACTGTTCAGCATGAAAGAAAGGGCGAGTCTCCTCGATGGCACTTGCGATATCCAGTCACAACCTGGGAAGGGGACCAAGATTACGGTAAAAGTGCCAGTGTATTGGAGCGAAGCGGATGCGAGAGATAAAGGTACTGATAGTAGATGATCACGCCATTGTTAGAGATGGCATTTGCAGCCTGTTGGCGCTGGCTGGAGACATAGAGGTAGTAGGCGAGGCAGCCAATGGTATGGAAGGGCTGGAGAAGGTGGGCGAACTACTGCCAGATGTCGTACTGATGGATATGGCTATGCCCGTAATGGGTGGTTTGGAAGCCATACGCCGTATACGTAAGGAATTTGCGGGGGTTAAAATCCTGGCTCTTACCCAGTATGATGACAAAGAACATGTTTTCCCCGCCATCCAGGCCGGAGCCACCGGATTCGTTAGCAAGACAGCAGCGTCTTCAGAGCTTGCTCACGGGATCAGGGCTGTATCTGCCGGGGAATCTTACTTGTCTCCTTCCATAGCCAGGCTGTTCGTTGAAGACTACCAGAGTGTGGCACTAACGGAAGCTAATAACGATCCGTATGAGCAACTCACCGATAGGGAGCGGGAAATGCTCAAACTAGTTGTGGAAGGGTATAAGACACGACAGATAGCGGAGCTTCTGAATATCACTCCAAAGACGGTTGAGGGGCACAAGACAAATCTCATGAAGAAGCTGGGTATCCATAGCAATCTGGACCTGGTTAAGTATGCCCTGCGGCGGGGAATCATAAGCGTATAAACTCTGCCCTAGCGTGATTATTCTCGCGATTTCGTCTCTACAATGGCAAAGCAAGGGTTATTTCCACTGATTCAAGGGTTGATCCTCCCATATTCAAGGGTAAACCCCTATTCACGTACAGAGGCGGGCGCTTTATCATACGAAAACTAAAGTGGTTAGTGGGAGGAGAGTCATGGAAGAGAAGCGAGAGGAGAAGAGAAAGATCCTAATCGTAGATGACGAACCTGCTTTTGCCTCAGCTTTGCAAGGCGCTCTGGAGAGTGAGACATGTGAGGTTGCTACCGCCGCCACCAAGGCAGAGGCACAGCAGGCACTCAAGACGATAGACCCTGCCCTGGTGATTCTGGGTACACTGAGCCCCCGTGGGGAAGCATTCTCGCTGCATCAATGGTTGAGAGAGAATCCCAATACCAAGGATTTGCCGATAATAGTCATGGATGCACCTCCTGAAAAGCAGCTCGTCAAAGGTTGGAGGAGGGACGAGGCGGCGTTGATGGACGCCGAGGACTATATATCCAAGCCAATTGAGCCGGGCTCGCTAGCCACCAGAGCGCAGTCGATTCTGGATAGGGCAACCAAGCGCATAAAAGTGCTTATAGTGGATGACCATGAGGTAGTCAGGGACGGCATTAAATCTGTACTAGAGCTGCAAAGTGACATCGAGGTGATAGGTCAAGCTGAGAATGGGAAAGAGGCGCTGGAAAGAGTAGGTGAGCTCTCCCCTGATATCGTGATAATGGACATAATGATGCCTGAGATGAACGGGCTAGAGGCGACCAAGCAGATATATCAACAATACCCTAAAACCAGAGTTGTGATGTTATCTCAGTACGACGACGAGGAGAATATCCTCGCCGCTGAGAAGCTAGGAGCTTATGGATTCATCCCTAAGCGAGCTGCCAGCTCCCAGTTGGTGAATGCCATAAGGGCTGTACATTACGTAGGGAAGCGTCTGCAAAGGCCTGCTCCAGCTTCGGACTGAGCCCAAATGCTACCTACATATTACCATGTCGGATAATTCAGATATCTAGTTCTTAGCTTTCAGGGAGGCTATTATTGGAAGCCATTACTATCACGCTTGACGGAGTCGAGGTGGGCGGCCATCCCGGGATGACCATCCTGGATCTGGCACGAGAGTCAGGCGTAGATATACCCAGTCTCTGCCACGACCCTCTTCTTACCCCAATCGGCGCCTGTCGCATCTGTCTGGTCGAAGACGAACGCTCAGGCAGGCTACTGGCTTCCTGCGTTACGCCCATCGAGTCGGGAATGGTGATCAACACCCAATCCCCCAAAGTACAGGAGCGCCGCAAGACCATAATCAAGCTCATACTGGCGAGCCATCCCGATACCTGCCTGGTCTGCGACAAGGGCAACCAGTGCGAGCTACGTAAGATCGCCTCGGACATGGGGGTCGGGTTGGTGGGCCTCCAGAAGATCCCCCTGAAAGCCACAATCGAAGAGGTTAACCCCTTCATCGAAAGGGACTTGAGCAAGTGCATTCTATGCGCCAAGTGCATAAGAGCAGACCACGAGATCGTCGTCCAGGGTGCCATTGATTACATTGAGCGAGGATTCGCCTCAAAGCCAGCGACTCTCAACGACTCCCCGCTTGAGAACTCAGATTGCACCTTTTGTGGCGCTTGTGTAGCGATATGCCCGACTGGCGCACTAATGGAAAAAAAGCTGGTCTACAGGGGGACAACTCTAACAAATGTGTCAACTATTTGTCCATTCTGCGGCTGTGGTTGCAGCATCAACCTAGAGGTCAAGGACAACCAAATCGTGCGGGCAAGACCAGGTAAAGAGGGGGTGGTGAGCCGCGGCGCACTTTGTGTCAAGGGTAGCTACGGCTACGATTTCGTGCACAGCCCGGAAAGGCTGACAAGCCCCCTCGTCAAGGTGAACGGGGATTTCGAGGCTGTATCCTGGGACGAGGCACTAGCCAAAGTGGCCTCTGAACTCAAGCGGATAAAGGAAACCCAAGGCCCTAACAGCCTGGCTTTGCTCGGTTCCTCCAAGTGCACCAATGAGGAGAACTACCTTTTGCAGAGGCTAGCCCGGGGTGTACTGGGTACCAACAATATTGACAACGGCAGCCGCTTGTACAGCGCTGCAAGCATTACAGGAGTGGGAGCGGCTATTGGCTTTCCTGGCACCACCAGTACTCTCGACGCCCTCGAGCGGTCAGAGGTAATAATGGTCATAGGGGCCAACCTCACCTCATCTGCCCCTGCCGTGGGATACGCTGTGAAGCGTGCAGCCAGACATAAAGGCGCCAAGCTAATTGTTGTAGACCCTCAACAAACAAAGCTCTCCTCGTCTGCTCACCTCTGGCTAAGGCCCAGAGTCGGGACTGATTTGGCGCTCGTAAATGGCATGGCAAGAGTGATCGTCACCGAGGGTTTGTTGGATGAGGAGTTCGTAACCAGGAAAACAGATAACTACGAGGCGTGGAGCAAAGAGTTAGAGAAATACACACCAGGGTATGTGGAGGAGGTCACGGGTGTACCCGGCGATGACGTAGTTCGCACTGCCCGGCTTTTCGCAGAGGCAAACCTTGCTTCAATTGTCTACGGAGCTGGAATCACCCAGCATCTAGCTGGAACCGACACCGTAATGGCCCTGGCGAACCTGGCGATGCTGACCGGAAATGTTGGACTCGGTGGTGGCATCTTTGCTCTACAAAGGGATTGTAACGCACAGGGTGCGTGTGACATGGGCACCATGCCCGACTTACTCCCCGGATACCTCTGTGTCGATGAGGCCAAGGCAAGGAAGAAGTTCGTAGACCGCTGGGAAACTGAGCTACATGCTGACATCGGGCTCACAGCTATCGAAATGATCGAGCACGCGATTGAGGGAAAGGTAAAAGGTATGTACATTATGGGGGAGAACCCCGTTTTGAGTTTTCCCAACCAGAGTCTCATCAGGGAAGCTCTGACATCCCTCGATTTCCTGGTGGTTCAGGACATGTTCCTCACTGAGACAGCGAAATTAGCAAACGTGGTTCTGCCTGCGGCGAGCTTCGCCGAAAAGGAAGGCACTTTCACCAATTTCGAAGGAAGAGTTCAACATTTGCACAAGGTTATTGAACCACTAGTTGATAGCTTGCCAGACTGGGAAATAATCCTCCGGCTGGCGAACAGTATAGGCTGCCCGATGCCATATTCCTCGCTCCAGGAAGTTATGGATGAGATCCGGGAACTGGTTCCTTTTTATCGGGATATCGGCTACAGAGACACGGAGCCGAAGGATATAGCCCGGACTGAACTGGACAGGGAGCCCTTGAGAAACAGGCGCCTCTATAAGGGTCAATTCCCAAGCGGATTCGGTCGCTTCTCCCCGGTACAATACGAGCCACAGGAGGAGATGCCGAAAGACGGATATCCCCTTACGCTGCTCACGGGGAGTGTCCTCTACCATTCTGGCACCGGCTCCAGAAGCTCCAGGTCTCCACGGCTGAGCGAATTCTCGCCAGAGTCCTATCTAGAAATCGGAGAGCCTGACGCCACGCAATTTGGGATCAGCGAGGGTGACGAGGTCAGGGTCGTCTCGCCCACAGGAGAGGTGACCACCGTTGCTAAATTCACTGATGTATTGCCAGAAGGGATGCTTTTCATGCCTCTTTCTTTCCCGTCAACTCCTATCAATCAACTGTTTGGCATCGCCCTCGATCCCCGGGTAAAAACCCCGGCACTCAAAACATGTGCCGTAAAGCTAGAAAGGATCCAGCCTCGTGGATAAGGTACAACAGGTGCCAAAACCCGACCTCAAACAGATAGAGGGGATCATAGCTAGCTGCAAAGATCAGAAGTGGCCCTTAATTCCCCTCCTGCAGAGGATTCAGGAAGAAGTCGGGTATATTCCTCCCGAGACTATCAACCCCATAGCCCGAGCTTTCGGATTATTCCCCTCTCAGGTGCAGGGGGTAATTACTTTCTATGAGCAGTTTTATACCACTCCCCGAGGGAGGAAGGTTGTCAGGGTATGTCGGGGTACAGCCTGCCACGTGCGCGGTGGGAAGACTATACTCAAATTGGTGAAACAGAATCTCGGTCTCGAAGAGGGCGAGACCAGCCCCGACTTGGAGTACACCATGGAGACCGTCGCCTGTATAGGCGTTTGCGCCCTGGCACCCAACATAGTCATCGGGAAGGAAACCCATGGGAACATGAATCCCAAGAAGGTGTCGCAACTCTTAGGGGACAGGAAGGGCAGTGGATAACATGCAAAACCATCGCACTGTTTTGGTTTGTCAGGAAACGCCGTGTCTTTCCATGGGGTCTGAAGCTGTCTATCAGGCGCTCAAGGCGGAGGTGGAGCGGCAGGGTGTGGCAGACGCCAAGGTGGATATCAGCGGCTGTCATGGTCACGGCCTTTGCGGACATGGCCCCAGTGTAGTCGTTGAACCCGATGGTATTTTCTATCTCCAAGTTGATGCCAAGGACGCTCCGGAGATTGTGAGTTCCCACCTTCGAGATGGCAAGCCTGTGGAGCGCCTTCTCTATCACGATCCCGTGACCGGCCAAGCCATACCACTATATTCAGACATAAAGTTTTACAAGGAACAGCAGCGCGTTATCCTGAGAAATTGCGGGCACATTAACCCCGAGAAGATCGACGACTATATTGCCCATGGTGGGTACAAGGCAGTGGAGAAGGCTCTTCTTAAGATGACACCTGAAGCGGTCATTGATGAGGTAGCAAAGTCCGGCCTCCGGGGAAGAGGCGGTGCCGGCTTCCCCACAGCACGGAAATGGCAGTTCTGCCGCAACTCCCCTGGTGAGCAGAAATACATTATCTGCAATGCCGACGAAGGCGACCCCGGGGCCTTCATGGATCGCTCCATCCTGGAGGCTGACCCACATGCTGTTATCGAGGGATTGACCATCGCCGGTTACGGTATAGGGGCAACCCAGGGCTATATCTATGTCCGTGCCGAGTATCCACTGGCGGTCAGTCGATTTTGCATCGCCCTGGAACAGGCACAGGAAAGAGGATTTCTGGGGAAGAATATCCTTGGCTCTAGCTTCGACTTCGAGATCCATGTCAAAGAGGGCGCCGGGGCCTTCGTCTGCGGCGAAGAGACGGCCCTAATCGCTTCTATCGAAAGCCAGCGCGGAATGCCTCGTCCTCGCCCCCCGTTTCCGGCGCAATCAGGCTTGGACGGAAAGCCCACCATCATCGACAACGTGAAGACTCTGGCCACCGTCCCCGTTATCATCGACCGGGGAGCAGAATGGTTCGCCAGCCTGGGCACGGAGAAAAGCAAGGGAACAGCGGTATTCGCACTTACGGGAAAGGTAGCCAACTGCGGCCTGGTAGAAGTCCCCATGGGTACTCCCCTGGCCTCCATTATCTTCGATATCGGGGGCGGTATCCCTCGTGGCAAGCAGTTCAAAGCGGTGCAGACCGGCGGGCCTTCAGGTGGATGCATTCCAGCCCAGTTTCTCGATGTCCCTGTTGAGTTCGACTCCCTTGCTCAACTGGGATCGATCATGGGCTCCGGTGGCATGGTGGTATTGGACGATAGCACCTGTATGGTGGAGATAGCAAGGTATTTCCTCAGCTTCACTCAGACCGAGTCCTGCGGGAAATGTATTCCCTGCCGCCTGGGGACCAAGCAGATGCTTGAGATTCTCACCAGGATCACCCAGGGCAAGGGACGTGATGAAGACATCGACACCTTGCTCAATATTGCCGATACGGTAAAGGAGTGCTCGCTCTGTGGCCTCGGTCAGACGTGCCCCAACCCTGTGCTCACCACCATCAAATACTTCCGTGATGAGTACGAAACCCACATAAAAGAGAAGAAGTGTCCGGCTGCAGTCTGTGATGCTCTGATGATCTCCCCCTGCCAGCACACGTGCCCGGTGGGGATCAACGTACCTAAGTACGTGGCTCACATCGCCGCGGGCGAATACTTGGAGTCTGTTGAGACCATCAGGGAGCGAAACCCGTTCCCCGCCATCTGCGGCCGCATCTGCCACCATCCCTGTGAAACCCGCTGCCGCCGTGGAGAGCTCGACGACCCGGTAGCCATAAGGTCGCTCAAACGCTTCGCCGCCGACTGGTATTTCGACCATGCGGGTGAATTGCCCGATCCAGAACCATTCCCTCAAACCCAGAGTCAGAGGGTAGCCGTGGTTGGAGCCGGGCCTACAGGTCTGAGTTGTGCCTACTTCCTGGCCCAGATGGGCTATCCAGTGACAGTTTTCGAAGCCCTTCCCGTGGGGGGAGGCATGCTTTCAATAGCTATACCACAGTTTCGCTTGCCCAAAGAGGTTATTCAAAGCGAGATAGACTATATCGCCAAGCGCGGTGTCGAAATAAGATACAATACACCGATCACTACGAATTTCACCGTGGAAGACCTGAGGAAAGATGGCTTTGAAGCTGTCTTTATCGCTGCGGGTGCCCAGAAGAGCCAGCGCATAGGCATACCCGGCGAACTGGAGGACGTGGATAACTTCCACTACGGGCTGAGATTCCTGCGCGACATCAAAGTAGGCAGACAGATAAACATCGGACGCCACGTGGCTGTCATCGGCGGTGGAAACGTGGCGCTTGATGCCGCTCGCACCGCTCTTCGCCTTGGTGCCGAGGAAGTGAGCCTCTACTACAGGCGATCAAGGGATGAGATGCCGGTGACCGAAGTGGAGTACGACGAGGCAGTAGCCGAGGGCATCCGCTTTCACTTCCTCGTCAGTCCCACAAGGATAGAAAGCGAAAACTGGAGAGCAACTGGCCTGCAATGCATTCGCATGGCGTTGGGCGAACCCGATGCCAGCGGACGGCGTCGGCCCGTGCCCATCTCCGGCTCCGAATTCTACGTCGAGGCTGACACGGTCATTGCTGCCGTGGGCCAAGCTCCCGAC
>SDBU01006424.1_pt1 | contig 13826 bp, 9 predicted proteins | sample 2277071 | NCBI WGS metagenome assembly SDBU01 (sample SAMN10397929, study PRJNA504765) | marine sediment metagenome | isolation source: marine sediment core GS08_GC12, 126 cmbsf | place: Arctic Ocean: Gakkel Ridge, Loki's castle | collected 2008
TGGAGGGCGGCGGATCATTAATGAAATCGAGGCTTCTTGGGTTCGTAAGATATTTGAATGGCTAGTCAACGAAGGGCTTTCCACAACCGCAATCACCTTTCGCTTGAGAGCGTTAAACGCACCTACAAAGTCGGGGAAGATATGGTCCAGACGGTCAGTCCATGAAAGACTTACGAATATAGCCTATGCAGGTAAAACATATGTCTTTACAGCTTCGGACGGTAAAGTGTTTGGTAAGCCAAAGGAGGATTGGATAGAACTACCAGGTTTCACGCCGGCTATTATCAGTCAGGAACTTTTCGAAGCTGCCCAAAAACAACTGAAAATAAACTACGAAAAGTCACTGCGTAATTGCAAACATGAGTACTTATTAAGAGGGCATTTACGTTGTTCTAAATGCGGGTATGCTTTTGTGGGTCATTTTATGGGCGGTAAGAAGTATTATCGTTGTTCACATACGATGAAGATAAATGCACCAATAGAACGCTGTAAAAACCCAATATGGGGCGCTGAGAAGTTAGAAACTCTAGTATGGTCACAATTAGAAAACTATCTAAGTGATCGTGATGTTATCCTCAGTAATATCGAAAAACAACGTCAGGATTCGGGTCGGCTAGACGTATTTGAGACACAGTTAAAACAAGTAGAGCGCCAACTCAAATCTGCTAACCGTGAGCAGCACCGGCTTCTTCAATGGGCGTTGAAAGACTTCCCTACTGACCAGGTAGAAGCAGAAAACAAGCGGTTAAATAAATCAAAGGAAACGTTAGAGGTACAAAAAACCGAAATAGAGGCGCAGATTAAAGCTGGCCAGTCCGCTGTTATCAATGTTCCAAACCTTGAACGCTTTATTAAGGATTTGCAGGATAAATTACCTTTACTAGACTTCGATGGTAAATGCCTCGCCTTAGATATGCTGGGAATCATTGTTTATCTTGATGACCAAAACGTAGAGATAACCGGCATAATTGAACCGGAAATTAGTCCAGAGATTGTGTCCCAATCATCCCGATGTTTGTTCAATGGTGACATCATGGTACTGTATAACTGAAAGAACTTAACCTTTTGAATTAACTTCTGGCGTGTGTTCTTAACTCAACAACTCCGGCTAATTGTTACCAGTCCGTTTCTTTAGCATGGTACGCCGTCGCAAGTGAGAGGTAGAGCTGATAGATTCGCTGCCTATTACACATACTCTGTAATTAAAGTCCTGCAGAGGGCAGCGGTGAAGCGAAAAGTAGAATTAGAAAGCTTGCTGCGTGTTTTTATAATTAGAATAATGTCATGCTCGCCGTAGGGAAGCGATGTTCCTCAACCTTTGTGCATGAGTCAATAATTTTTTCCTCAGCCTGATATTCTCGGGAGTAGCCTCTACCAGCTCATCATTATTGATGACACCAATGGCTTGCTCTAGGCTAAATATAATGGGAGGAGTAAGCTTCACGGCAATGTCAGAAGTAGATGAGCGTACATTGGTCTTCTTCTTTTCCTTGCATACATTGATAGGTATGTCTTGCAACCGTGCGCGAATTCCTACTATCATACCTTCGTAAACCGGGGTTCCCGGTTTGATGAAGGTATCGCCTCGCTTTTGAGCGTTATTAAGGCCATAGGTAACAGCAATCCCCTTCTCCGATGCCACAAGAACACCGCCACGAGTCGTGACGATTTCTCCCCGCCATGGTTCATAGCCAAGAAAAATGGTATTCAAGATACTGTCACCGCGGGTAGCTGTGAGAAGAGCACTGCGAAAACCAATAAGTCCTTTTGTGGGGATATGAAATTCTAAGCGTACGTTATCATGCCCATCATTGCGCATATCAGTAAACTGAGCCTGTCGCTTGCTCAACATCTCGGTTAAAACTCCAATATACTCACTTTTAGTATCAATGGTAAGAGCCTCCACGGGTTCCATAAGGTTACCGTCAACCATCTTGGTGATAGCCTCTGGCCTGGATACCTCAAGTTCATAACCCTCCCGACGCATAGTTTCAATCAGGATAGCCAGATGCAGTTCACCCCTACCTTTTACCCTGAAAGTGTCGGGACTATCCGTATCCTGTACGCGGAGACTGAGATTAGTCTCTAGTTCCCTGTAGAGCCTTGCCCGTAACTGGCGGGTAGTGCAAAAACGCCCCTCACGGCCTCTGAACGGTGAGCTATTTACCCCGAAGGTCATCTCTATCGTTGGTTCGCCAATATCTATACGTGGTAGAGCTTCAAGCTGATCCGAACTGGCAATGGTATCACCAATGCTAATTTTTTCCAGGCCAGTCACAGCTACTATGTCACCAGACTCAGCTTTCTCTACTTTAATACGTTTAAGACCGAGATAAGTAAACACTTCACCGATTTCGTAGTGGTTTACCTTGCCATCAGAACTCAAAGCGGCTACGGAATCATGAGGAGCGATTCCGCCTCTCCAGATTCTACCGATAGCTATTCTACCCTTGTGACTGTTATAGTCCAGACTAGAAACTAGCATTTGAAACGGGCCGTTTTGAATTTGAGGGGAGGGCACTTTTTCTAATATACAATCAAGGAGGGGAAAGATATCTTTGCCTTTCATCTCCAATTCCGTTACAGCGATACCTTCCTTGGCACTAGCATATAATAATTGGAAGTCAAGCTGATCAGCACTGGTAGCTAATTCAAGAAACAGGTCCTGGGTTAATCTAACTACCTCCGCTATCTGTGAATTACCCCGGTCTATTTTATTGATAACCACGATGGATTTCAGACCATTTGCCATAGCCTGGCGAAGCACGAACTTAGTCTGGGGCATGGGGCCTTCTATAGAGTCCACCAGAAGCAGACAACCGTCAGCCATACTGATGACGCGCTCTACTTCTCCGCTGAAATCGGCATGCCCCGGGGTATCGATAATATTGATTTTGACTCCTTTATAAAGTATAGCTGTATTCTTAGCTATAATAGTAATCCCCTTTTCACGCTCAAGGACATTACTGTCCAGTATAAGCTCACCGACTACCTGGTTGTCCCGGAACACATTACTTTGCTTCAGCATAGCATCGACCAGAGTGGTCTTCCCGTGGTCAACATGAGCAATGATAGCTATATTTCGGATGTTATTGCGATAATTCATATATTATTTTCTTAACCGATCCTTCTAAACCGATAATCAATTATTAGGAGCATGACTGTTTTCTTACTAATCCCCAGTAAAATAGAACCTGAACCACGATTGTTCTCTTATACAGGTTAGGCTAGTAGTGTTAATAATTTGATATCTGAGGACGCCCACCGAGTGAGGCTTTAGCGTTAAGTGCTTTAAGTTCGAAAGCGGTGTGTAAAAAAGTAATTCTTAAGCATTCAATATACTATTATACAACGAATGGATTTATCTTGCAAAGCTAAAGTAAACCTAACCCCAGTAGCTAATGATTGAAAAGAAACATGGCGGCACTAAACTTAAGCCTTTAAACTAAGCCGATATGGTATTAAACTTAATACTCTGAAGAAATATACGCGTGAAAAGCAGGCATCCCTATGTTTGTGCAGTGGTAGCAGATGCGACGATTGTGCGCATGAATTTGATAGTTACTGTAGTAGATGCTAAAATCTGAGAAGCCATTGTGGCTTTAGTAAACTTCAACTTTACCCAAACGGCTGTTGAATGAGATGCGAGCTCCAGGACACTTCACAAAACTCGAGATCCGTTATGTCCACATTATAAAGAAAATCCCTTTATTCTAGATATGCTGACATCACTCTGATTTGTCATGGTAAATTATAGAGCCAAATAATCAGATAAATGTTAAACTATTATTTGGACTAAAGAAACGTTGAAGGTGGTCAAAATGAAACATACTCCGCTATATGAAGAGCATCTAAAACTAGGAGCCAAAATGGTTGAGTTCGTTGGTTGGGAGATGCCCCTGAACTATCCTCCAGGAATACTCGCCGAGCATCTGGCAACAAGAAAATTCGGCGGGCTGTTTGATATTTCCCACATGGGTAGATTCTTTATCAGCGGCCAAGATGCTTTGCCTTTCATGCAACACATCTTAACTAATAACGCGGCAGCTTTAGAACCGGGGCAATCTCAATACACCATAATATCAACTGAAAACGGAGGAGCAATTGACGATGCTTACCTCTATAGAATAGATGAAAATGAATATCTTCTCGTGGTCAATGCTGCCAATACGGAAAAGGACTGGGTACACTTCCAGAAATACAAGCGGAAATTTACCAAACTAACCCTTGAAGACCACACCGCTAAAATTGCTATGCTGTCATTACAGGGACCAAGAACAAAGGCAATACTCAAAACAATCCTAGAGGATAATAGAAAACTTCCCATGCCTAGAAGGAACAGGTTAACCGCTGTTGAGATATTTGGCACCAGGGTACCCATAGCCAGAACAGGCTATACCGGTGAGCCAATATGCTTCGAGTTATTCCCCCCCGCAGATATAGCTATACCTCTTTTTGAGAAGCTGTTAGAAGTCGGCAAAAAAGCAGGGATTGTGCCCGTCGGACTGGGGGCAAGAGATACGCTGAGGTTGGAGGCCGGGCTCCCCCTATATGGGCATGAGCTGGGAAACGATGTAGACGGAAAAGAGATTCCTTTGTTTGCCCTACCTGTGGCCAGAATCGCGGTAAGCTTTAACAGAATCAAGGGGGAGTTTATTGGTCGAGAAGCATTGATGAAGCAGTTTCAAGAAATAAAACTGAGGCAGGAAGACTTACTTGATATACCAAAGGAACAGCTACTAGTTCCTAAAACTGTAGTTCCGTTGGCAATGTCTGCTGGTGGTGTCGCTAGAGAGGGTTACCCAGTCTATATAGATGGTAGCCTGATAGGAAATGTAACCAGTGGCACCGTAGTTCCTTACTGGAAGACGGAAGGTATTGGTATCAAAGCTAAACCTGGCACTGAATCCTATCGGAGGGCAATATGTTTAGCCTACCTCAATGCCGACTTAAAGGAAGGCCAAAAAACAAAGGTAACAATTAGAGATAAAACTGCTGAAGCCATAATTGTCAGAAGGCATATAAGCAGCGGAGCGGCACCTTACAGCAGACCCTTTTTGATTGAAGAGCCAATAGAAATCGCTCCAACAAAGCCCAAAGAACCTATAGAAAAACTAGCCAAAAACCTGGTGAGAAAAGCCTGTGACAACACTCTATGGAGACAAAGAAAAGCAATTAACCTTATACCATCTGAGCAGACTTTATCGCCAGTAGTAAGATTACTGTCAATAGCCGACCCATCGGGGCGATACGCGGAGCACAGAAAAATAAAAGCTCTGGGAGATGTTGAGGCATATTACTATCAAGGAACAGGATTCATCGCTGAGGTAGAGCTGGAGTTAATCGAAAGGATGAAGGAATTCCTGGGTTGCTCCGAAATAGAAACCAGATTAATTAGCGGCCAGATGGCGAACACAACAGTATTCAGCGGTCTCTTGGATTATGTAAACAGAACACAGAGACGGACAGAACCCAGGCGACTAAGAAGCGTGATAAATCATCACATTGGCAGTGGAGGACACTTAAGCGCACAACCAATGGGTGCATTAAGAAATTATGTTTCCATCCACCCTATCACCGAAAGATGGTCAGTGGTGAATTTCCCTATTTTACCAGATAACCCTTACCAGATAGACCTTTCCAAAATGTCTGCACTTATTGAAAAACACAAACCTGAACTCATTGTTCTTGGTAAGAGCATGATACTATACCGCGAGCCTGTTAAAGAGCTAGCCAAAATGATAGCTAACATAAAACCGAAGCCGATACTCATGTATGACGCAGCCCATGTTTTAGGTCTGCTCGGCTCTTATTTCCAGGAACCCCTAGCAGAAGGAGCAGACATCGTAACTGCTTCAACGCACAAGACCTTCTTCGGCACACAGAGAGGGCTAATCGCCAGCAATATGAGTAAGGAGTCAGATTACTTTGATCTGTGGGAGAGAATACAAAGGAGAGCCTTCCCTGGAAGCGTGAGTAATCATCACCTTGGTACACTGCTCGGGTTGCTAATGGCAACTTATGAGATGAATACTTATGGGCGTGATTACCAACGACAGGTAATTGCCAATGCTAAAGCCTTTGCTTTGGCTCTAAAAGAACAGGGATTGCAGGTTGAAGGAGACTCCAAAGTCAACTACACCGAGACACATCAGGTGCTCTTGCGGGTAGGCTACGCCAAAGGAGTGGAGGTCGCCGACAGACTAGAGAAAAATAACATTATATTGAACTATCAGGTTCTACCTGACGATGAGGCTTCCACAGCAAGTAGCGGTCTAAGGATGGGTGTCCAAGAGATGACCAGGTTCGGTATGAAGGAAGCAGACTTCAGAGAACTGGCTGAGTACATGGCGGAGGTGATACTCAATGAAAAAGATGTCTCTCAAAAGATAGCCAGTTTTAGAGAGAGATTTTTAAAGATGCAGTATTGCCTACCTGAAGAGCAGGCCAGCCCTATAGTTGATGAACTCATAGCTAATCTGATAGGGTCATAATTCCATTTTCTATGCTTTTTCACGGCGTCTCTACCAACAAGAACTCAGTCCTGAAGCGATTGAGGCGCCTGCTGGTTTTCCTCAAATGAGTCCAGTTCACAGTTTCATAATGCTATCAAACTACCTTACACCGCCTGCATGTGATAGTAACCCTCTTTCCAAGAACTAGTTTTTAATGGTATATTTAATAGCTAAACTGTCATTGGGGATGTTCACCTATTCCGTGCCTCGGAAAATAAAATAGAGCAAACGGTGAGAGCTTTAAAAGGAATGGGGGTAAAAAACTTAGCGTATTCTATTGCACCGAATTCTATGCCTCAGATCACCTCGCTCAAAAATTCGGAGATATTTTTTCTTGAACAATGCTGGCACTTGCCTCACTTTGCCTTAGTCAGTTAGAATGTTAGCAGAGACTGGTATGCACTGCTTTTCAGTAAAGCGAATTAAAGTTGCCTCTCTATCTATGTATGTCTAGTGTCAGTTTTTCGGAAAGATAATTCCGATTAGTTAAAGTCAACAGCATGAATCAGGAGAGAAACATCTATGCCAAACATTAAAGCTGCTAGCCGCCAGCTAGCTGAGGTACTTAAAGGATACAATGCCGATTATATAGAGGCCCACCTTGAGGAGAGCCACTCCAGTCACATCGCTTACCGGGGACGAGAGCTAGAATCTATTGGCAAGACAACCACCATCGGAGGAAATGTGCGAGCCATGGTAAGAGGAGGATGGGGCTTCGTCTGCTTCAATAACCTCAATGAACTGCCAGACAGAGTAAAGCTAGCCGTGAAACAGGCTCAACTTGCCGGCAATAAAGAGAGTAAGCTGGCTCCAGCAGAACCAGCGGTTGATACAGTACCTGGTGAGATAGATAGAAATCCAGTAGCCATTCCTCTAGCTGAAAAGAAACAGCCACTGGACGAGTATAATGCTATTATTCAGCAGACCCCTAAGATACAAACCTCCACTATTAATTATGGTGATAGCCATAAAAAGACTATCTTTGTTAATTCACTAGGTAGCCATATTGAGCAGGAAAGAGCAGACATTACCCTGCGTCTGACCGCTATAGCTACAGAAGGTAATGAAGTGCAACAGATAGGATTAAGCCTAGGCAACAGGGGTGATTTTAGTCTAATCGAAGGACTCCACCAGCAAATAGAGCAGATGGCACAGCGAGCTGTGAAACTACTATCAGCACCACAAGTAAAGGGAGGAGAATATACTGTGGTATTAGACCCAGTTCTGGCTGGCGTCTTTGTTCACGAAGCCTTTGGTCATCTATCAGAGGCTGATTTTGTTTATGAAAATGACCGCCTCAAGGAAATTATGGTCTTAGGCAAAAAATTTGGCAGTGCTGAGCTTGATATTGTTGATTCTGCGGCTATGCCCGGGTTACGAGGTAGTTACAAGTATGATGATGAAGGAACACCGGCTACCAAAACTTACCTTATCAAAGAAGGCAAGTTAGTCGGTCGGCTTCATTCTAGAGAAACTGCTACCAAGATGAATGAAACGCCTACGGGTAATGCCAGAGCCATCAACTATCGTTATCCGCCCATCGTCCGCATGACCAATACTTACATTGAGCCAAGGCCGGTTTCTTTTGACGATATGATCGGTGATATTAAAGAAGGGATATATGCTAAAAACTGGTATGGTGGGACTACCAGTATGGAAATGTTTACCTTCTCGGCTGGTGAAGCCTATATGATTCGTAATGGCAAACTCGCTGAGATGCTACGACCGGTAGTGCTTACCGGCAATGTTTTTATTACCCTCAACAACATAGATGCCATCGGTAATGACCTAGAGATGAACCAGGGTGGTGGTTGTGGCAAGGGGGCACAGATGCCCCTCCCTGTATCTAATGGCAGCCCCCATATCAGGATTCACCATTGTTTAATCGGAGGCAGGTAGAATGGAAAATATCTTAGCTCAAGCTAAAAAGATAGCTGAGGAAGCTGAGGTCTTCATGGTTTCTGTGGAGGAAACCCCAGTTCAATTTGAAGCCAACCGACTGAAGCATATTCAAAGCAAGCAGAATAGCAATGTGGCGCTGCGTATTATCAGGCATGGCAAGATTGGCTATGCAACCACTACAGAAATAAGCGATAGCCGGGATCTGGTCAACAATGCCGTAGAAACAGCCCAGTTCGGTATGCCGGCTAAATTTGAGCTCCCTTCCCTAACCTCCTACCCCCAGATTGAGGTCTTCGACTCTAATATAGAGTCTGTCCCCACGGAGGAAATGATCAGGCTGGGTGAAGAACTCGTAGCCACAGTTAGGGCTCATACCCCAGATATTATATGTGAAGCCGGAGTAACCAGGGCTGTAATCTCAGTCCGTATCATAAATTCTCGTGGCGGGGAGGCAATCTACAAGAAAAGTATCTTCAGCCTGGGCATTGAGGGCAACCTTGTCCGTGGCACCGATATGCTCTTTGTCGGTGAAAGCCAAAGCTCCTGCCACCCTCTATCAGACTCTAAGGCGGTAGCTGAAGTAGTACTCCAGCAGCTTGAGCGAACCAAAAACCTGGCCCAAGCACCAAGCCGGTCACTGCCCGTAATCTTCACCCCTCAAGGGGTAGCCAGCGCCTTAATCTCACCCCTGATGGCGGCCTTCAACGGCAAGACGGTTCTGGAAGGAGCTTCACCCATAGGCAATAGGCTCGGGCAGCCGGTTTTTGATAAGAAACTATGTTTGTGGGATGATTCTACTCTAGCCTACCGCCCACAAAGTCGGCCATGCGATGATGAAGGGATACCCAGTCAACGCACTCCTCTCATTGAGCAGGGAACTGTAACCAACTTTCTTTATGACCTGCAAACCGCCGCCCTAGCCCATACCCAGAGCACCGGCAACGGCAGTAGAAGTCGTGGTGGATTACCTGCCCCCTCACCCAGCGCTTTTATCATTGCCCCGGGTAATACTACTTCTAATAACATGGTAAACGATATAAAAGAAGGGTTAATTATTGAATGGCTGATGGGAGCAACACAAGGCAATATTTTAGGTGGCGATTTCAGCGGCAATGTTCTTTTAGGTTACAAGGTGGAAAATGGTAAAATAGTAGGTAGAGTTAAAGATACCATGGTCTCAGGGAATATCTATCAGCTTCTGAAACAGATTACAGCTATCGGCAGCGAGGCTAAGTGGGTAGGTGGTTTTCTTAAAATTCCACCTCTCTACTTCCCCAATGTGTCAGTGACGGCTAAGGGATAGCAACAATAGTTGAGGTAATAAGGAGGCTGAAGTGAAATGCCTTGGTTCAGTCAAAAAATGAGCGAAGATGAACGACTCAAATATCTTCGATACCTACAAGATGAACACGCACTTGCTTCATTTCGTGGTAGGGAAGCCGACCGATACGATAGTGTGATAATAAAATACTTTGACAAGTCCGCTTTGACTGTGGGCATGAAGGAAAAGATGTATCGAGCTACTAAGCGTCTTGCTCTGGCATGCGACGAACTTATACGCCGTAGGTCTTCTATACATGTGTCAGGTCTAGGCGATAAATGTTTTCTTGCTTGGCTCAATGCCGACTTTGATTGGGCGACTTGGGCACATGCTCAACTCCGTGTAAGTGAAATGCTTCTTGCGGGACTTGAACCAACCCTGAACATCCATGCAATTAAGGCAAAAGCTGATGCATCAAAACAGAAAGCCCTAATTGAATTGGAGAAACTTGTAAGGCGTTTGCAATTGACTCCCGAAGAAATGGCAGATATAACTAATCAAGCTAAATCTGCTATCGAAACTGATAAATGGAGACCAAAAATTCCTATAGTATAAAGAAAGGAGGCATGAAGATGGAGAAAAAAGACAGTAGCACGCCCTCTGGCTTTCCTCTCCCTACCATCAAGAAGATAAAACAGACTGATAGGGAAACTCATGTTAACCAATTGCTTTCAAGAGGATGGGTGCTGCTTGCCTTGGAAACAAAGGGGGATTCGCAGATGGGGCAATACGCTATTTTCACCCTGGGCCACACTGATCCGTCAGCAGATGATAGTTTTGAGTATACTCAAAATGCCATAAAGGGAGTGAAAATTAAGGAGTAATATAGTGGGCGGAAGCTATGGCTGAGATAGACGAAATTGTCAAGGATTCTGGCTTTAACGAACAATAATAAAGAAAGGAGACAAGGCTACCTAAACTGCTTTGAGGGGAGTTTAAGAGGGGCGAAGCCCCTCTAGCATAGAAGTCATTGCAAGGAGCAGAGCGACGAAGCAAACTAAAAGGTAAAGATAAGATTGCTTCGGCACCTTAGGTTGCTTCATTACATTCGCAATGACAACTAAATAGCCCAGCCACAAAGAGAGGTAATAAGATGAAGAATCCAATTAAGCTCTATGCCAAACCAAAACTTAATTCGCCAGTTATGGTGGCTAGTTGGCCTGGCATCGGCAATTTATCAATTATATTGGCCACTTATCTACAAAGAAAACTAGACTTCAAGAAACTGGGAGAGGTTAACGCTTCCCATTTCTTTGAACCCATCGGGGTAGTAGTTAGGGACAATGTAGTCGAGGCACCACAATTCCCACAGAACAAGTTCTACTACTACAAAAGCATAGGCGAGGGAAGCGATATAATATTATTTATAGGTGAGGACCAGCCAGCTGCCAAAGGGTATGAGCTGGCTACCTGCGTCCTTGACGTGGGACTAAGTTTTCAAGTTAAAAGGATATATACCTGTGCCGCCGCTCTAACTCGTATCCACCATACTGAGGAACCCAGAGTCTGGGGAGTAGCTACCAGCCAGCAAGTAGCCAGCAATTTAGCAAAATATGATTTGGTGCAAAGGGGTAACCTTCACATCGCCGGATTGAATGGATTACTGCTGGGTGTAGCCAAAGAGAGGGATATTGAGGGTGTCTGCTTACTGGGTGAAGTACCTACGTATGCCACTCAAATACAGAACCCAATGGCGGCTCTGTCTGTGCTTAGAGTTCTGACTAAAATGCTGGCTATTAAAATTGATATGGCTGAACTGGCACAGCTAGCTGAGGAGACAAAAGAGAGAATGAGACAGGTAGCGGCCGAGGCGATGGGCGAGTATATAGACTACCTTACCGAGCCTATCTGGGAACATGAGGAAGAGGAGGAAGAGGAATAAAACCACGGAGCATAGCATGTCATTACTTATTGAGGAGACCATCGCCGAGCTGACTAACAATGCTAAGCAGTTGCTCAATTCAAGGCTAACTAACTTATCAAACTTGAGATCAGAAGAACTGGGACTTTTTGAGCAGGCTTGGGCAGGAATCGAAACAAAACGACGACGACAGATAATACAGCGTCTAGTTAAGCTGGCTGAGGATAACTTTGAGCTTAACTTTGACAGTATCTTCAGGAGTTGTCTAAAAAACCAAGATGCTGAAGTGCGGTGTAAAGCTATTGATGGCCTATGGGAGAGTGAAGAACCGTCTCTGATTAACCTACTAATTAACCTACTAGAGCAAGATAGCTCAGAAAAAGTCCAGGCAGCAGCAGCCACGACACTAGGTAAGTTCACTATGCTCGCTGAAGTTAATAAGCTCCGTTCCTACCATATCTCCAAGGTAGAGAGGGCTTTGCTTGGCATAATTAATGATGACAACAAGCCTATAGAAGTCAGACGTCGTGCCTTAGAAGCGGCTGCACCACTAAGTCTACCCGAGATAAAGAGAGCCATTATGATAGCTTATCAAAGTCATAATCCTAGGCTTAGAATCAGCTCTATTTACGCTATGGGTAAGAACTGTGACCGTTCTTGGCTTCCAATATTGCTCAAAGAGTTAGCTAATGCTGATGCCGAGATACGTTACGAAGCTGTCGGAGCCTGCGGTGAACTAGGAGAAGCAGAAGCCGTCTCTCACATCATGGAGCTTGTTAACGACCCCGATATCAATGTCCAACTGGCTGCTATCCAGACACTAGACAAGATAGGCGGGACTGAGACCAAAGAGTGCCTGGAACATTGCCTGAATAATCCCAGTGATGTAATCCGTCAGGCGGCAGAGCAAGCTCTACATGGGCTAGAAGTAACCGAAGACCCATTATCTTTCAGAGTTTCTTGAGGATATTATGATTATCGGCAACAAGGTAATGCTTCGTGACAAAAAATTAACTGATGCCCAAGGCGACTATAGTTGGCAAACAGACCCTGAGCTAGCTGAGCTTGATGCTACCCCGGTGCTAACCACCCCTTTCGCTCACTACCTAGCCAGTTATGCTAAAGAACTGCGCCGCCATCAGTCAGACAAACACCTCTTCTCTATAGACGCCTTAGATGGCAAGCACATCGGCAGCTGCTCATATTATGGCTTCAATAAAACCAAAGGCGAAACCGAATTGGGCATCATGATTGGTAACCGTGATTACTGGGATAAAGGTTATGGCACCGATGCCATAAAGACCTTGGTCAATTATATTTTCTGTGAGGAAAATCTTAAGCGAATTCACCTGAAGACTTTAGCGTCAAACAAACGAGCGCAGAAGTGTTTTCAAAAATGCGGCTTTGCTCCATACGCACAACCGTTTGAAGACGGATACTGCTTCTTACTTATGGAGCTACCCCGTAAGCAGTGGGAAAAGCAGCAAGGAGAAACCTGACACAGCTTTATTTAACCGGTCGGGTTGGATTCTGATATCCCTTCAGCACTACCTTTGGCACCAGATCTACTAACTCTTCTACTGTCCACAAGCCTTTTTCTTTAACGATAGGGTTCTCATCTTTTGGTGTCGAGTAAAGAGCAATCCTGCCCCCTCTAATGTAAAACACCTGTCCATTTATGTTAGCTGCCTCATCAGTACACAAATATAGTAGAAGTGGCGGTACCGTTTCTGGAAGAGGTATATTCGACATCTGCTCATATTGCTCCTTAGTTAGAGTTCCCGCCTCGTATCTCCTTTTCCAGCGAGCTTTAGTAGACTCACTAAGGGTGTCACGCGTAGCTGCCGATGGAGCAAATGTATTGCAAGTTACCCCAAACCTGGCCATATCTCTGGCCACAGATCTGGTTAAGCCAACAATCCCCGCCTTAGCCGCACCATAATTACAAAATTCAAAAGTGCCCAACCAGGAACCAGAGGTAGTATTTAATATCCGCCCCCATCTTTGCTCTCTCATTAGGATACAGGCATGCCTGGTGCAGTTGAAAGAACCCTTGAGAGCAACGTCTAAACAGCTATCCCACTGCTCTTCTGTCATCTCCCAAACCGGATTACTGGCATAGACAATGGCATTATTCACCAAAATATCCAGCCGGCCGAAGTTATCTACTGCCGTCTGTATCAGTTTCTCAGCAACATCGAATTTTGAAATATCACCAAAGAACGGT
>SDBU01006425.1_pt1 | contig 13826 bp, 10 predicted proteins | sample 2277071 | NCBI WGS metagenome assembly SDBU01 (sample SAMN10397929, study PRJNA504765) | marine sediment metagenome | isolation source: marine sediment core GS08_GC12, 126 cmbsf | place: Arctic Ocean: Gakkel Ridge, Loki's castle | collected 2008
CATTTGTACTTCAGAGCCTGGTTTCAAACATTCATACGGTAACCCGGCTGTTTTGAAACGAATAAACATATCAGATCGTTGTGAAATTTCTAGCTTTGTCAGAATCATTCAGGGAGATCAAATGGTTATTCTGTCACACCTGCTTCCCAAAATTATCAAAAATTCTATCAAGAAACTGCTGGGATGGGAGAATTACAGGAAGATATATCGCCTCCGATACCTAATTGGAGAATAGAAAGGTTTCTTCACTACTGAGACACAAAGAACGTATCTGGTTTTATCAATACCAGCATCTCCTGGTATTGATAAATGTGAAAATTCTCAGCGCCCTCTCTAAGAATCTGACAACGGTTAAGGTCTATCCTTCCAATTATGACACTTTCAATCCGGACAAATGGCGGAAGAGCTTCCATAATACCGAGTTGGTTCTTGGTGAAAATGTCCGACAGTTCTATTACGCCCTGAGATTTGGGATATCCCCTCTGACATAGCCTGGTATCTATCGGAATTGAAAGCTCTGGACTACTGCAGCTTTGTTATGCTCCAATGGTTTGGGGCTAACAGGTTTTTTCGGGAGAGCAAACATGGCGACAAAGCTCACATATGAATGTACTTCAGATTATCATACACGAAGAATCCAAATGCTAGATCTGGTAAAAAGGGAGTATGTCACAGTAAAATCAGATCTCTATGACTCACTGTACCTGGATAATCCCTACGGTTTACCCTTACTGGGGTTGTGCTCTGACGGAGAAGTATTGGTTGGGCAGGAAAATTATATCCGACAGGACATAGGATGCGCCGGGACGGTATACAAAGGTGCTTTGGGAATTAACACCCTTGTTGATTCACGTTATCGGGTTTTTTACGGTGTGTTTGGGAAGCTGTGTAAGTTAACTATTGATGAGATGAGGCCCCGGGTCGACCTTCTTTGTGCCTTTGCCAATGAAGATTCAAAGAAGTACTATCTGAAATACTTCCAGTGGAAAATTGCATCCAAGATACAGGTATACAAGAAGGCGACAAAACCTTCAGGGCTGAACCGTGAGACCTTTTTGTCGTTCATCCGACCGGGGAGGCCTCATTCAGATGTCATTCTCGAGGAAACGTCTCAATTTGAATCGCATATCTTGGATCCGATTATCAATAGTTGCCTAGCCAATTCGACATACCGTTTTTTTTTCAAGACATCGGCCTTTCTTAACTGGAAATTCCTTAACAATAGGCATTTTGACGTCACTGGGTACTATGTGGTGCGAAACGGCAGGGTTTGTGGTTATTGCACAACACACCGAAGCGGCTCGGAAAACAAGGTTGTTGATATTGTTGTTGAAAATGATGACATCCAGATATTTGAAAAAACGCTTTCGTGCCTCTCTCATCTGACACGAAACCATGGCATGAATCGTCTTGTAATCTATGCAACGCCAGGCTGCTGGTATGAAAGGGCCTTAAAACGCCACTTCTTTTTCCGAAGGTGGGAGTTCGATTTCATTACTCATACTTATTCCAAGGCGATACCTGACGCCAATTGGATCATCCATATAGGAGACTTCGATATCTTTTGACATGTTGAGCCAGACGCAGCCTTGCGCATGATGGCTATCGAGAAAATCTGACTGGAGACAATATATATGAACATTCAGGACCAACTGGCAACCTATTTCCGAGACGACGTTGGAGCTGAGGTTACCCCGGAGACTCCCTTGTTGGAAAATAACATTATTGACTCTATGGGTGTTACAGAACTGGTAGCGTTTGTCGTGGAGACATTCCAGGTTGAACTGGACATGGATGACTTGACATTGGAAAACTTCGGGACGATCGCTGACATCAAAGAGCTCATTATGTCCAAGAAAGGAGAATCATGAGGCGCAAACCTCTCCTGGTTCATCACCTCCTAGAAGACGCCGCTCACAGGTATTCAAACAAGGTCGCGGTCAAACATAAGGTCCGAACGATAAATTTTCAGGAACTTTACAGTGACGGGACCCGAATGAAGGGGTTTCTGATCGGTTCAGGAATCAAGAAGGGCCAGCGTGTGGGGATTCTTCTTGGAAAATCCATTGAACAGTTGGTTGCTATGTTCGGAATTTCCATGGCGGCGGGGGTATTTGTATTCATCAATCCGATTCTCAAGAAAAAACAGATCGAGTACATTATCAACGACTGCCAGATTGAACTCCTTATTACCACAAGCACCAACTACAGGAAGAATGACCTTGATCTACCCAAGCGCATTCTGTTTATGGATCAAGCGGTGGGTGATGGCACCCATCCATGTTGGAACGACTTACCCGTCCCCACACAAGTCGATCGGAATGAAATTCATCAAATAGCTGATGATATAGCCTGTTTGATTTATACTTCAGGCTCTACAGGGCTACCAAAAGGTGTCGTGGTCCCTCATCGGACGGTGGTGGAAGGTGCAGAAATCGTCAGCAGTTATCTGAATATTACGGCCGACGACAGACTCATAAGTGTTCTTCCCTTCAATTTTGACTACGGCCTGAATCAGGCGACAACCTCTATCTTAAACGGTGCCACTCTCGTCATGCATCAGTTCTTTCTCCCCAAAGACCTTTTGAACATTCTCTCGGAGGAGAAGATCACCGGTTTTGCCGGGATGAATCCCATATGGGTCAAGCTTTTCAACGAAAAATACGCTTTCAAATCGGATCATGACTTTCCTCATCTGCGATACATCACAAACACTGGAGGTAAGGTACCTCGTTCCATAGTGAACAAGATGCGGTCCTTTTTCCCGGATACACAGATCTTTCTTATGTACGGCTTAACGGAGGCGTTCAGATCCACATATCTGCCACCAGAGGAACTTAATAGCCGGCCTGACTCTATGGGTAAAGCCATTCCCAACGTCGAGATTCTTGTAGTAAACGACCAGGGACAACCATGCGAACCAGGCGAACCGGGTGAACTAGTCCATAGAGGGGCTCTCATTACCCGGGGGTATTGGAATGATCCTGAAAAAACCAATAAGGTTTTCAGAAAAAACCCTTTTCTTCTGCAGCAAGGTCATCTGAATGAAATGGTTGTCTATTCGGGAGATCTCGTTAAAAGAGACGAGGAGGGCTTTCTCTATTTCATTTCTCGAAGAGACGAGATGATCAAGACCTCCGGTTATCGCGTAAGCCCCATGGAGGTGGAGGAAGTGCTTATGGAGATTCCTGGGATTAATAACGCCTTGGCCTTCAGCAAAGAGCTTGAGACTGCCGAGCAAATCATTGTTGCCGTTGTGGAGGCCGACTCAGTTCCTCTGGACAAAAAATCATTCCTTCAAGAGTGCAGGAAGCGCCTCCCTCCATATATGGTTCCCCACGAAATTCACGTTGAAAAGGTGTTCAAAAAGACGGCAAATGGCAAAATTGATCGTTCTTTTATTAAACAGAAATGGATGGGTTAATAAAACTTCTAATTTAGGGATTCAGAAATTTAGGAATTAGGGAATTTTAGGATTGGACGTAAGGATGATCATTATTCATACAACTTTCGACTGGATTAACAAGATAACCAGGACAACACATTCACGGTTTTATAATTTTTTATCCAGTACATCCTGTTAATCTTGTCTAAGAAAATAAATTGCTAAGAGGCGCCAAATGGAACTTCGTGAATATAAAGGCAAAATCTATGTCAGAGATTTCTGCCTTGAAGAAATCGCTGAAGAATACGGAACACCGTTCTACCTCTATGATCTAAATACCCTGAAAGGGAATATTTCTAACGTCAGGAAAGCCTTTGGCAAGGATATAGAGCTATTCTATGCAGTAAAGGCGAACTCAAACCTCCATCTCCTGCAAGCCATTAAAGAAGACGTTGATGGTCTCGACATCTCTTCAACGGGCGAAATGAATCAGTGTCTGCTAGCCGGGTACGCCCCACAGCAACTCAGTTTTGCCGGACCCGGTAAAACCCGCGATGAGCTTTGCTGGGCGATTGAGAATCAAATAGGAGTTATCAGCGTCGAGTCTATGAGGGAGATACAAGACGTTAGGACCATTGCGTCGGAGAAGGGTCTCAAACCCAATGTGACCTTACGTATAAATCCTGAATTGTTGATCAACGAATTTGCCATCAAGATGGGTGGGAAGGCAACCCAGTTCGGCATTGATGAAGAAGAACTCGAATCCGCTGTCGAGTATGTTAAGGCAAATGAGGAGTTCCTCCAGTTCCTTGGAATTCATGTATATGCCGGCACCCAATGCATGGATGAAGATGCCATTGTAGTCAACATAACCAATACCATCGACATTGCGAAAAGACACTTCCAAAACCAGGGCCTTGAATGCTCGTTTATCAATCTCGGAGGTGGATTTGGCGTACCCTACTACGAGCAAGACAAGACAATTGACCTTCAGCGTATTGCAGAACTCGCCAAAAAAGCGATACAACAATTCAGGGCGTCTGCCAACGGAGAGGTCCGTTTTGTCATCGAACTGGGAAGATACCTGGTAGCAAGCGCCGGGATCTATGTGGCTCGGGTTATTAGCGAAAAGAAATCCAGGGGGGAATTGTTTTTTATCCTTGATGGGGGGATGAATCACCATCTCGCAGCTTCCGGCAATCTTGGGGCGATGATTATCAGAAAGAACTATTTGTTCCAAAATCTCTCCAACCCCTTGGCCCCTGAGATAAAATGTAATCTCGTTGGCCCCTTATGCACTCCCATTGATCTCATGGCCAAGGGTGTATCCATTCAATCCCCCCAGGTTAGTGATATCATCGGCATTATGAATTCCGGCAGCTACGGGTTCACCGCCAGTCCGTTACTATTTCTTGGCCATGAGACTCCATTTGAACTGATGCTTGTAGAAAACAAGATCATATCGATTAGGGAACCCAGGAAATTGACCGATTTAAACTGATGAAACCGCTTCGGTTATATTTCAATTGACGCAATAAGCTTTTGCAAACTTTTGGAATTTGGGAACTCTAGCACTATGACACAAAACTCGCACTTCCTTAGCAACAAATATTCTTTTCGGATAGTTGACAAGACTCATGATCTCAACTATTTTGAAGAGGCTTGGAATAAACTTGCTATTCACTGCGGGCCTCGCATTCCATTTTTGTGCTTCGACTGGTTCAAAAGATGGATCGAACATTTTTTGGACAATGATATGTTATTTGTCGTTTTAATATATGAATCCAACCAGATCGTATGCATCGCCCCATTACTAAAAAAACAAGTATCCTTTAAGGGGATCCTTGTTAATAAAGTTGAGCTGATTGGCAATGTATATTCTCCTTTTAGATCGTTTCTTTTTAGAACTACTGATTCTTATCAGATCTCAAAATATCTATCACTGGTCTTTGCTGTTTTTTCCCAATATTTTCGGCATTGGGACATCCTGGACTTTCCGGCCATACAAGTCGAAAATGGGTTTTTTGACATTTTAAAGGGGGCCACAGTAAGAACCGGACTTAGCAATTTAGAATATTTCGATTTTTATGATTGGTATTTGGATGGTATCGCTACATCCGGAAAAGGTTTCCTTGAATCCCTTCCCAAAAAAATCAAGAAAGACATTTCATATTGCCGTAGACGGCTAAATAAAACGGGAAATCTCAAGTTCAAGCTGGTTAAGGAACAGACCCTTGTAGATACTTATATGAGTCATTACTATTATGTCTATTCCAAAAGCTGGCAAAAAAAAGAGGGTATAGGTCCAACTTTCCATCGTGCTTTAGCAGAATCGGCATCAAAAAATGGCTGGCTAAGATTAGGATTTCTATTTTTCGAAGGGGCACCCATATCATCGCAATTTTGGATTGTATGTGATTATTATGCCTATATATTGAAGACAGTATATCATCATAAATTCAGGAAATATTCTCCTGGAAAAGTATTGACTGCGGATATGATGAAATACGTCATTGATGTGGATAGAGTCACAAGCGTGGATTATGTCCAAGGCGACGAACCTTACAAGAAAGATTGGACACCCCTGCGGAGAGAGAGAAAGGGTATCCTCGTTTTTCGTAACAATCCTAAAGGCCGTTATTTGTCTCTTTTAACCAAACAAATTCTGCCGGTTATCAACAAGCAAGACTTTTTGCGAAAGTCCAAAGAAATATTGAAATCATTAGCCTACAAAAAACGCACCAATTAACAAGTTTTGCTTTTCATGTACACTGTATCCCCCACTTTTTTTGTGGCACAGTCACGTTTGATGAGCCCATGGCGTTGTGTCATTCCTTCCTAACCTTCATTGAAGACCGCCATCTTATCAAAAAGAACCCATATTCACTCACCACTATTATCAAAAAACGATCAAGCGTTCGACCGACATCTTTCCGCCTACAATATGTCGGTTTTTAAAAAAACGAAGGGTTGATAGATTTCTGTGCGATAAGGAGGCGATATTGTCGGAACTCAAGAAATTAGTTGAACAATCATCACATTATTTTGCCGGCAAAGTCGGATTCATGGTTGCTGGCTTTGTTTCGTTCCCGATTTTCACCAGAGTTTTTTCTGTAGCTGATTATGGAATGTTGGGTCTTTTAAACTCAACTCTTTTTATTGCCATCGCAATATCGAAATTTGGCCTTCAGGAATCTGCCGTCCGATTCCATGAAGAGTCTAAATCAACGGAGCTCCTTAGCACTCTTTACTCGACTCTATTTTTGACTACTGTGTTTTTGGCCGTAATTTCTGCAGCGCCATTTGCGATAATCTCTAAATTAATGCCGCGAACATTTGATGAAAATATTCATGATATCCTCATAGTATTTTCGTTAATAATTTTTTTTCGATCGACAGGCAACATTCTTACAGGTTTTTTGAGGGCACAACAAAAAACGAAACTCTATAATCTAATTGCTATCGCTGGAAAGTATTTATCGTTAACTCTTAGCATCTCTCTCGTCTATTTTTTCTCTCAAGGATTGTATGGCTACTATATTGGCATACTAATTATTGCAGCTCTGAACTTTTTTTTTCTGCTGTATGTTCTACAACCCGCATCAGTCCTGCGTTTCAGTCTCTACTCCAATAAAGTTATTATTCGTGGGCTCCAATACGGATTTCCATTGGTTTTGGCAGAATTGGGGCATCTCATTTTGAATTACGCAGACAGGTATCTTATTAAGCTTTTCCTGAATCCTTTCTCTCTTGGTATTTATACCGCGGGATATAACCTGGCCACTCAGGTGTCGGAAGTCATTATCTATCCAATTAATTATGCAATGTTTCCAATTCTTTTAAAGATAACTGCTAACGACGGGGATCAACCTGCGAGAGAATTTCTTTCTAGACTTTTCAGCTACTTTCTTTTAATCATGATACCAGTCACTTTTGGATTTTTGGCAATTGGGAAGGATCTCATCGTTTTCCTCGCGTCAACTAGGTACTCCCAAGCATCTCAAGTATTGCCTTATGTCGTTAGTGGCCAGGCAATTTATGCCTGTTCGTTTATATTGAGTGTCGGCCTGTACCTCCAAAAGAAAACCTACATAGTGGCTTTAATAATGCTTAGTTCCTGTGTCGCGAATGGGGTGCTAAATATCCTACTAATACCCTCTCATGGAATTGTTGGAGCTGCTCAGGCAACACTAATTTCTTATACTATTTTCACCATTGTTATTACGTATTATGCTTTTCAGTATTTCAGTTTTCCAATTCGTTATACTCATATCTTTAGGTATCTTGCTGCCGGCACTATAATGTATATCATTTTACTCTTTTTACAACATGGTAACCATCTTGTAAATCTTGCCATCAAGATACTAACAGGGATTTGCCTTTACACTGGCTTGATTTTGCTTCTAGACAAACATCTTCGTCATACTCTGACAAAGAATAGACATTTTCCAATTTCCTTTGTTTAGTGTCCAGCTCGGGGATAGTGGAACCTCCTCGCTTTTAGGCAAAAAAAGAGCTTTGAATTAAGTGGGGATTCTCCTGATTTTGGATTTTCAAGTGTTTTTTGAATCTGGCGGGAGGGAGAGGTTTGAATAACTGTTCAGATCTCGGATTTTGTGGTTTCTGTCAATTTTGTTTAGAACTGGTAAGTCATAGTTTCGATGATATTCGTCAAAAATGTGTCCAATTGAGTCTAAACATGTTCATAAACAAACTGAAGCCACCCATAAAACACATGCTTTGCTTTGTCCTTTACTATTCCGGGGCCTTGTCTCTTTTGTTAAAACTCCTCACGAAGTTTCGAAAATCTCATCTTGCTGTTATACTGTTTTATCACCGTTTTTCCAAATCAACGCCAAACCCCTTTCAACTACCACATTTAGATATTAATGATTTTGAAAAACAACTGCTTCATATCAAACAACATTATCAAGTAATAACGATGAATGATTTGGCATATATTCTGAACGAAAGACAGTCCTTCGCTCGGCCATGTGTCGCCCTAACCATTGATGATGGGTATGCCAACAATTATGAACTCGCTTACCCTATACTGAAAAAGCTCGAAGTCCCTGCCACGATATATCTAACAACTGGTTTCGTGGGAACGAGCCGAGCTCTTTGGGTTGACGACCTTATGGATATACTGTCAAACACAAAAAAGCAATCGTTGCGCTTTGCGAAACTTCTTGGTGAAGAAGTCATTGACATATCAACCCCATTCAAAAAGAGGAAAACAGTTTCGCGCTTTTTCCGACACATGTTTCATCTTCCACATGAAACAAAACTCCAAACGATTATTGATTTGAGAGAAATATTATGGGACGCCAATGCCCACCACTGCGACCCTCAGCGGAAAATGCTTAACTGGCTCGAAGTAATTGAAATGAATTCAGACCTGATATGTTTCGGCGCTCACACCGTGACGCATCCAACGCTTAGAAGAATGGACCTCCTAAAAGCCCAACTGGAAATAAAAGATTCAAAAAGAGCACTGGAATCGAAACTTGGAAATGAGGTTTTTCATTTCGCTATTCCAAATGGTAAAATAGATGATTTCAGCAATGATCTTAAGCAATATTGTAAAGAGATAGGGCTAAAAACTGTTGTTTCTACTGAACCTGGCGCTGTTTCTGCCCAGTCAGATCCCCATTTTTTGCCCCGAATTCTTCCGCCGCCACCGATACATATGTTTGCGTTCGACCTTGCAAAAAATGTGTTTTTTAATTCAAAAAACAATATAGCTATTTAACTTTTCTATTTGTTCATAACAATTAGTCACCGAATTAGGATTTTCTTTTTATGCTTTCTTACTACGCCCCACTCATCGTCTATATTATCCTTTTTCCCGTTCTTCTCGTGACGTTACGCAATGTAAAGATCGGTATTCTGTATTTTTTTACTTTCGTTCCAATTTTAGTAGTTATGAAGGTTGTAGCCACTTTTCCACAAGGAAATAACTTTGCGGATTTTCTCTTGATTTCCATGACCCTCGGCTGGTTTTGGGATTGCAGAAGGAATAATAGACCCTTTTTTGTCCAGTCCCCCATAAATGTAGCTGTTATGCTTGTCGTGGTATGGAGTGTCGTGAACCTCATTAGGGGCAATATGCTGGGTGGCTTTTCAACAGAAGTTAACTCGGTAAGATTAGTTACCTGGAAAAATTATATGATTCTTCCGGTAGTATATTTCATTTCTTTAAACAATATTCGTGAAGAACAATTTGCAAGAAAAATAATTTGTTGCATATGTTTAACCATGTTAGCTATGGATTTCAATTTTTATAGCACTTTTAGATGGATGAAATCAGAGCACTACTCTCACGGCATTAGAATTGCGGGGCCATTTGTTTTTCTTGGGCCAAACGAGTTAGGCTTGTTCTATTCCTATATAACATTCTTGCTGTTGGGCACTGCATATTATTTAAAGGGCAAGACAAGGAACTTCGTGCTCTTTGTCTGTGCATTGAATTTTTATCCGATTCTCTTTTCATACTCTCGTGCAGCCTATGTTTGTACGCTAGTGGGAATTCTAGTGCTGGGTTTTTTAAAAGATCGCCGTCTACTTGTCCTGTTGGTCATTATTGTGATTTTTTACAGAGTTATTTTGCCCAACTCTGTGATCGAGAGGATTGACATGACTTTTTTGGACGAAATGACTGTACAAGAAGAGACTAACGCTGTAGAATTTGGCGGTATCTCGGTGGATACTGTGGGTCGTACAGAACTTTGGGAATTGGCCCTAGGTTATTTCAAGAAGTACCCTGTTTTGGGAACCGGTTTCGATACCTTTCGTCATAAGGAAGGAATGATAACCCACAGTATGTACTTGAAGATTCTTGCAGAACAGGGGTTAATAGGTCTTGCGGTTTTTATCATATTCATTATAACGGTTTTGCTGTATTCTTTAAGACTTTATAGATCGGGAACAACCGGACTGGCAAAAGGTATCGGACTGGGCTTCTTCACCTGTACTTCCACTAATCTCGTGGGAAGTCTCGCTGGAGATCAGTCTTTATATTACAACATGATGGCAATTTATTGGCTTTTCATCGGAATAGTTGCCAGCTTCAATATCCATTATGTTGGCAACGATGGGTTATCACATGAGGATGTTCCATAATATAATTATAAAATTGGATCATGATTCTCTTATTATCGATGACCGATTAGGATTGTGGTATTGCCAATCTTTTATTGCTGGGAAACACTCGCAATGAATGTTCTTTTTTTGTCTACAAGAAGTCCTTATCCGCTAATTAGCGGACATAGCTTAAGAACATATCATATCCTCAGAGGAGTTGCTGAATACCACGATACGACATTAATAACCTTTGCCCAACTCGAAAGTGAGTTGAAAAAGGAGAATCTCGACCACTTGAGGAGTTTTTGCCGTGCAGTATACCCCTTTAGAATTCCAGTAGATACTTCAAGAATGAAATTGTCTGCTCTTCTTGCTTTTAATCTTCTCACACCTCGCCCATTTGTTGCTCAAAAATATGATGTTCCGATTGTGCGCCACAAAATTAGACAAATAGTCGATAGAGATCGTATTCATCTTGTTCACGTGGATATGCTTCCATTAAGCGTTTACATAAATGAATTTCAGCATCTACCAAAGATATTGGTAAATCATAACGTAGAATCTATTAGACTGTACAGATGGTTTCGGACTGAATCCAATGTTTTTAAAAAGGTTTATCTTGCCATTCAGTGGTTGAAGCTTCGAGCGTTTGAACGTTCGGCCATGAACAGATTCGACAGTTGTGTTGTAGTATCGGAGACGGACAGACAAATCTTAGTGAAGATGGGAATCAAAAAAAGTCTGTTCGTCGTACCAAATGGGACCGATACCGAGTTTTTCACACCTGCAATTGACAGAACCATTGATAATTCTGTCATGTGGATTGGTCACATGGATGTGCATACAAACAAGGATGCTGTCCTATACTTTTGGCGCGATATTTTTCCCATTCTCAAGAAAAAACATCCTCATGTACGAATTACCTTCCTTGGTACAAGCCCCCCGGAAGAGATTTCGCGTGCCGCCCAAGAAGATGCTCGAGTCAATGTCACGGGTTTTGTCGACGATATTAGGCCCTATCTGAAACAAGCCGCTGTCATGGTAGTTCCCATTAGGATAGGAAGTGGTACCAGGCTCAAAATACTTGATGCTATGGCCATGGGGAAAGCCATCGTCTCCACGTCAGTTGGCTGTGAGGGGCTTGCTGTCACTCACGGAAAAGACATTTTGATCGCTGATGCACCGGGTGACTTTGCTGATAGAACTGTCGAGTTATTGACAAATAAGGACATCAGAACTAAGCTGCAATATAATGCTAGGTGCCTCTCTGAGAATTATGATTGGGGCATCATGAGAAAAAAACATGAGTCGGTTTATCAGTATGTTATTGAAATGGAGAAAAGACGATGAAGACAGCTCTTTTTTTTCTTGTTTGGGCTATCGCATTTTGGGCAGTTCAGGTAGATGTCCAAGCCGAAAAACGTTCAGGGCCACAAGTTAAAACAAGACATCCTCTCGATTATCCTGAAATTCCAAGGGTTTCTGCATACGAAGCATATCTAAAATTCAAGGCGGGAAAGGCAATTATCGTTCATGCAGGGGGATTCAATTACCAACTCAAACATATTCTTGCGTCCCTTGATATCGATCAAGAATCAGTTCGCAAGGGTATCATAAAACTCCCTCGACTACCCAGCCGGGGAGTAGAAATATTTACTTATTGTTACTGAGGTCGCAAAGAAACTGCAAGTGCCGGTCTGGCATGGATGTATAGGCAGAAAGGTTACCAAAATGTGAAAGTAGTTAGTGGCGGTGGACGTGCTATGGAGCACTATTTCGATCTATATACAGATGGGAAAATAATATCTCCAAAAAGATAAAGATATTGAGAACAGTTTAAATTGTTTTTGTCTCCAGTTGTGCAAGGTAGGTCTGGGCATTATCCTTAATCTTGCACCGAATTTTAGGTAGGGATAGACAAACCATCTGGGATTCCTGTTATAGTGGGATTTGTGTAGGATAACCCAAAAAAACAGGAGGTGCCCAGATGGCTAGAAAGCGAAAGAAGCGTATCAAGAAAAGGCGTGTGTGTAAAGGTTCTAGGAAAAATCGCGGTGAGGCCAGAAAAATCAAGGCTTCGACGCGATACGGGACTTGTAATGAGCAGCTGAGCGGGTTTGGTGGGCTTTTGGGCCTGATCAAGTTTTTGGATCTTGTGAAGTTTGAAGAGATTTTTGAACATGTGTATCGAGCGCCACGTCGGCAACCCAAGCTGGGACACTATCGTATGGTGGTAGGTGTGCTGGTACTCCTGTTTATAGGGTTTAACCGACTGTGGCACTTCACCTACATTCGCCTGGACGCCATGTTGTGTGGTTTCTTTCATGTGGTTCGACTGCCGGTAGCCAGCACGTTTTGGAGGTATGTAGACAGTCTGGGAATCAATCAAGCCAACTCCTTTTTGAACATCATAAGGGTATTGCGTGAGCGTGTTTGGCAACAATGTGGGCTGACGTATGCGAAAATTCATGTGAGCATAGACACGACAGTGGAAACTATTTACGGCAACCAGCAGGGCGCTCGAAAGGGACACAACACCAAAAACCGAGGCAAAAAGGGTTATCGGCCAGTAGTTGCTTTTATAGACGAGACCAGAGAATACCTTGTGGGAAAACTTCGAAAGGGAGTAACCATGAGTGGTGAAGAAACTGGTGCATTCATAAGAAATATCAAAAGCCAGTTGCCTGGTTGTGTAAAGCAAGTCCTGATTCGGGCTGACGGTGAGTTCTTGAGCTGGCAGGCTGTTGCCGCAGCCATTAAAGAGGGGTTTGATTTCATCATAGCCAATAAAGGATGCCGCCCGCCTTTCAACCCAAAAACATGGTATCGGCCTAAGAAGCGAAAGGCGATTGAATATAACAGTTGTATCTATCAGCCGACTGGTTGGGGACAACCCTGCCGGTTTGTAGCGATGCGAATCCCAAAAGAAAAAAGCGCTTCTCCCGGACAGGCCATACAATGTGAACTCTTTGAAGACGACCGCTACACATACCGGATATTTTGCATCAGCCTGTCAGGCAAAGCACACAAGATCATCGCTAAATACGACAAGCGAGCAGACGTTGAAAATCTAGTTGGAGAATCCAAGCGAGAAGGCCTCGACGCTATTCCATCAGCCAAGTTCAAGACCAACTATGCCTATTTTCAGATTGTCATGCTGGCTTACAACATCTGGCGCTATTTTAAGATGATGGCACAGTTGAGTAGCAAAAAGGTCAAAGAAGTGCCTGCTGATTTGAACGGCGTTATGAACAACACGATCAGGATCGCCCGCTTAAAGCTTTTGTTCATAGCGGGTAAACTGGTATCTCACGGCAATGGTCAGGTAAAATACTCAATACACGATAGCAGAACTCCG
>SDBU01006426.1_pt1 | contig 13825 bp, 18 predicted proteins | sample 2277071 | NCBI WGS metagenome assembly SDBU01 (sample SAMN10397929, study PRJNA504765) | marine sediment metagenome | isolation source: marine sediment core GS08_GC12, 126 cmbsf | place: Arctic Ocean: Gakkel Ridge, Loki's castle | collected 2008
AAACCTGGCAGACGATGTTTCGCTCTAATTAGAAAAGAGTTTTGCCAATACATGTACCTACCTTCTTCAACACGTTTTACTGTACCGGCTTCATCTTTGCCTGTAGTCTCTTCGGTGTTAAAGAAAGCAACGGCTCCACAGGCATCTACGATACCGTCTGCAGCCGAAGGAGGTAATTTTGGTCCGTAAGCTTGAAAGTCTTGCCCACGCCAGGTTATTGGTCTTTCCTTGGAATGTGAAATCACCAGTACTCCGAAGCCACAAAGCATTAGTTTGTTTAGCTTCTCAACTAAAAGTTCAGTCGTTCTTGTATAGCCCTTCCCGAAAGGTGCATCTTCAATTCGCGAAACACGATGCTGAACCCCTTTCTCCGGAAAGGTCGTATTCTCGCAGATCCAAACACCTGCGTGCTTGTACAAATTTTCGTAGGTGTCAACTACAATTGTTAAGATCTCTCGTATAGGATTACCTTCGGGATCTTTCCAACCTGCTGCTTTTGCGTCAACAATTTCATTGCACTTTTCTATGAAGCCCGCCCAATTCAAAATGGGATCACCAAAGATACGTACACCTTCAATGCCTGCTTCAGTACACAGAAAATAGTGCCCCGGGATTTGTGCGCCAAACTCTGTTTTGCCTACTCCAGCAATACCATAGATAAGGGTTAGGTATTTTCTTGGGTCGGTCACAATCTCGGTTGGTGCTTGCTGTAACACTGTTTAAGTTCCTTTCTGTTTATCTTAATTTATGAAATGGGTCTCGTCTCCATTTTTGCGGTTCACGTCGTTTTGTATCAAGTGTGTGTTTCCACTCACCCCAAGCAGTTTTGAAAATAACGCTAATTCCCCAGGCGACACATAATAACCCGATACCGCTACTCGTAACTTGAATCCAATGTGCATTAATCCAATCAATAATTTCCACTGTGTTTGAACTCCTTTCTGATTATAATTCAGGATTAAGTTTCTTTGCGTCTCTTACATAATAACCGCTTTCATCACCTCGTGTACACAATGGAAGGAATGCACACGCTCCAAATCTATTTTTTGGGTGATGTTTCGGCCAATAACCGTCTAACAAATGCCATTCGATAGAACGTGCAACAGCATCAATGTCCTGTTCGTAATCCGCTATTTCATCAGGTGTAAAAGGAATTATCCTTCGTTGGAAGTATTTCATGTAGTCGTGCAGATAAGTATCACCTAAGCGTTCCTGGAAAGCTTCAGGTGTTTCGTTCTTGCGCAAACGTATTTGCGGTTTCCCATATAGATCATACATAACTTTGGTCACATTCAATCCCAAAGCTTTTTGCGCTGCGAGCAGATATCCTTTCGGTTGCGAATCAAGCATTATATCTTCCCAGAAGCGCTCGTCTATTATAGCGGAGGTTTTCCGTTCCAGTAGGAGTTCTTCACCAGTTCTGGTGTCGCGCATCGGTTTGTCAATCTTACCTTTGAAAGTCCATCCGCATGGGAGAGGCATCGCGAACTTTGTTTCCACACCTAAGTGTTCGTAGAACTTATCTTCTTCGTGCCACCTCAAGAAATGTGCATCTGCAACTTTCGGTGCTAATTTGCACATCGCCTCTGTTTCTATGAGCACCTTATCTGTGTGAGGTCGCTCTTCGATTTGCTTACGGAATTGTTCTATGCCTTCAATAACAGGACGTTCTGTGTCTTGGCACTCTGCACATATGTGCGTTAAAGATCCCCAGCGAAAGTAATCAGGTTCTTTTGTAGGCGACAGTCTTCGTACATATTCGCAAAAGAACTTGAAGGGGCAATCAAGGAACGAACTGCGCATAGAGTTTGTAATGACCTTACGCATCTTTTGTAGGCTCCGTTTCCTCGACGCCTTCACCTTTGCTTTCAGACGTTTCGAGCAGGACATCTTCTTGCCAGGTTTCAAACAGTTTTGTCAACCTCACTTCGAGCTCTATCACCATTGTTTTTGCCTCTTCGATCTCGAGCTCCAGGTCCTGTGCTAAAAGAGCCGCATCCTCATCAAGTGAATCAATCGGGCTCGTGTAACTTGCGAGCCAATCAATTACCAGTTGTTTGTCCATCTTTCTTTCTCCTAAGTTTAATTAGTTTTCGTTGTACCTTTTCCAAACCACGTTCGAGACGTACAATCTCTTTCTCTTCTTGCCACCACTCCAAAAACTCTGCATAAAGCCCTCGCTGGATAAGAAAGCGGGCTTGTAGTTCTGGTAACTGCTGATGCTCCTGTCGTGATGACATGAGTAAGAGATTTGAAATTTCCTCCCCTTTTATGTTGCCGTAGTTGAGTTTATCGAAATCGCAATGATGTACCAATTCATTCTTTTCGAGCGGACGACCCAACCTTTTCTCAACTACAAGAATATGAGTCGGAACGTGTCCTGTAATATCCGCGCTCGGGTGTCCTGGCATTTTGGTCTTTGGGTACTTCATTGCAATCCTTTCAACTTCTATATTATAATACTTTTTATCTAAAACCTCCACAAAAAAATTTTCGTAATTTTTCGATAAACGGTTACTCTTTTCTGATATAAGCTAAAATTTCTTCTGCTACATCTAACTTGTTTGCGATCGCCTCCAAGACCACCTCATCTATAGAGTTTTTAATAATAAGATCGTAGTAGGCTATACTTTTGTGTATTGCTGAACCAATCCGGTGACATCTCTCTTCAGCGTTTTCACGTAATGCTGCTTTGAAATCGGTGCAGACAAAAACAGCTTGGTTGGCTCGTTGTAAATTCAACCCGGCTGCTCCTATTTGCTGTGAGAGAAGAAGGATGTCAAATGCACCAGACTTAAAACTGTTGATTACAGTTGTACGTTCCTTCTGTGAAAGATCGCTTCCACAACAACCAAAGGGTAATTTCAGTTCTTCTAAAAGTTGTGTTATGCGCTGCTGCATTACCTTAAAGCACACCCACAGTAAGATAGGACCATTGCTCAGCATTAGGGGAAGATTTTCTTTTAACCAATCTAATTTAGTATGGTCTAAATCTACCCAGCTCGCTCCTATTTTTTTCCAGTACTCAGGATTAGGAGGCGCGTTAACTTTTGAACTTATATGTGGTTGAATGCAAGTGTAATTCGCATTTCTTTGTACCGCATGAGCATCAATCTTGTACCTATAATCTTTTGTCCAAGTCTGTAAGTACATGAAGCCCTGACACATTTGATGCATCTTTGAAGCCTTCCCCATAGCCCATTTAGTTTCGTATACTTCTCCACTTGGTAGTTCAACCCGGAAGTTTTTCTTTAGCTCTTTGTATAATGCTCGGGTTGCTTTCGGCATTTCAAGATAGATAGGATGAAGATCTTTCGGAGGAAGTTGGTCTTCAATTTCTCCTTTTCTTATTTGGATACACGTACTGTTCAGTTGCATTGCGATTGCTTCACCTGCCCCCGCTTTGAGCGTCCATTTGTAAGGATCCCAAGGAGGTCCAGGATCAAAGTACTTCTCACGGAACTTCCAGAAGTTTTTACCTAAAGCGCGTCCGTCATCTAAGAACAACATTTGTGCCCAAACATCTGTTGCGGTTTCTTGAATGGGTTTAGCTGAGAGAAGAGCTCGAAAGGGAACATTTTTCAAGAGTTTTTTCCATTGCCTAAACCTAAAAGTTCTGGCTTCCTTTAACATGACACTCTCATCAGCGATAATCGTTTTGAAGTTCAACTGTGAAAGGAAATGTAAGAGGGTAGGTGAACGTACGGCATCATAGTTAAGAACGTAGATTTCTGCGTAAATCCCCAGGGCCTTTAGACGGCTTTTTATGTTACCCTGTATAAGTACATAGCTGCGGTCACAATGCTTTTCAATCTCGTCGCCCCACTGATCAATGAGTGTTCCCATTGTCAAAACTAGTATCGGAAAAACTGTTTTGTGTGCAGCATATAACCGCGAAAGCCATTTAAGTGACATGTAAGTTTTGCCACCACCATAAAACACAAACATACCTATCTGAGGTTTGTCTCTGGTGAATTCATCAACGCGATTCATGTAAGGGTATAATGCTGATGTTTTCATTTTTGCAGTGCTTTACTATCACGTGCTTCTTTGTACGTTTTGTAGAATCTATCAACCTTTACAGGAGTTTGTTGGATCTCACTTCTAAGTTTTCGGCCTACACGTTTTTCAGTTACCCGCAACGTTTCATGAAAGTTTATATCATCTAATCTCATGTCAGTGTTCCTTTCTTTAATGTGATGTGTAATGTTTTTAAGAAAAAGTAAAAAACAAGGATGCAGAGGTAGCAGCGCTTCCCATTGTAAGAGAAGTTGTTTCTACATGCATCCTTGTTTTCATGCTACTGCACGTGCCCCAAGGTAGTTCTTATTTCCTGGCTGCTTTGGCCGCTAGCAGGTCCGCCTTCAGTTTGGCGATTTCGTCCTGGTAACCCTGTTCCTTCTCTTTGAAGGCTTTGGCACCGCCACCACGCGATGTGAGATCGATTTTCAGGTCGGCAGGAATCAGTTTTGCCGTCTTCAGGAAAGTGATCCAGAGTTCGTTTGTCTTCGTCGAGAAGCTCAGATTATTGTCTCTGCACCACTGTGCGATAACCTTTCGAGTCTCTTCTGGTAGTCGCGTCATTGGGCTACGAAGTTCGGGGAGAGGCTTTGCCGCTTTTGCTTCGGCCGCTTCTGCATTTTTTGCTAATGTATTAGCATCTGGCATTTTGCGTTCCTTTCAAATTGCTACCGTAGTAGCTTGCATAGTCATACTAGTTTTCAGAATCCTACTTTTTAGGCCTTTTCGGTGCTCCTTTCTTTCTGTTTTGAATACGTTTTGTAATACCTTCGATGGCTGCGGTGGTACCTGCAGCAACCGCGGCACTTAATGCAGTCAGTACAATGATGACAAGATTGCCATTACTGTACCACGTTTTCTTCTTCGCCATGCGTTGCACTCTCCCAGAGCTTCAATTTTAATTATAGAAGCTTCTCACTTTAGATGTAAACAAAAACTTTTATAGCTCCTCTTTTTTTTTCTTGCGCACCTCCTTCCATGTGCCTTAACAGAGCACTATCTGGGTTTTCAGTTACAGCTGCTCCGAGCTCTAACATTTCCAAGTATTCATCTAGATTCATCAGATTCCTTTCAAACAAAAGCTCTTACATTAACACTTTACTACACATTAAACTACCGTTTTCTCAATGCATATTCACCTCTCTTTCTTTTTCAAGCCATTAAAAAACCCTCAAACAAGATGTCCATAATGAACACTCTTATTTGAGGGTTTTACAAAGAAACTTCGAAATAACCGAAGCTTATACTATTACATATTATATGCGCGAAAAACAGGCTTTCTGCGAGGATTTGTTAAGAAAAACCGCGAAAATCATGGTTTTTTTTGCTTTTTGCGCATATTTTTCGGTATTTTTACTTAAACTCTTCCTGCTTTGTTTGCTTTTGCTGCATCAGTTCCGGTGATTACTGACGTACTGGACATGTGTTTCACACCTCCTTTTGCGCACATTCTCGAATGTTGTTTTGCATCTTCCTCTGCACCGAGCCCTTGGAAGTTGCCTAGCACCTTACCTGTGTGGTCGTCCACCACAACTGCATGTGCATCAAAGTCCGGAATTTTAGGTTTCTGTGGTTCTGGCATTTCTTGGCTCCTTTTATAAAGTTATGTAGTTAAAAGTTCTTTACAAGCTTTGAATCAACCATAATCCAGCGTGTGCACCACCGGCGTTGCTCATTTCCATCGTATTTGCACCGCCTGCTTCATGCCAAAACTGGAATATAAACAAATCATCTTTATTTAATTTTGCCATCCCCGATATATGAAACAGCATAGCGAAGGGTAGTGCTGCTATTGATAAGGTTACTTCTGGCACACTTTTTAAGTGAACAGCCCCACCTGAAACTCTACCCACAACATAAGCAACAACATCAGTGTCTGTTCCGTATACCACATAAAAAGCAGCGCTTACATGATATATACCATCATGTGGTACTACGAAACCAACAGAATCTTGCCATCCATCGGGGTCAGAGAACGTAAAATCAATCGGGATAGTCGTTAGAGTATCAGTCGGCGCAGCTAAGGGGGTTCCGCCGCCATGAAACCCGAAAGAATATCCTGTTTTTACATCATCCTTCCAGTATCTATCACGAGCAAAGAGAGTGTGTCTTATCGGGAACGCTTCTTCACGAGGACGGAACGAACGGATACGCGTTGTAAAACCTTTCTGCTCGGATAACTCCCAAATAATTTCTTGTGCGCCTCGTCCAAGACTCAATGGTATTGCACCTGAAAAACGAATATCATGCCAGTTGTTTTGGAAACTGAGTTTATATTCCGCAGCCAGTTCATCTCCCATGCCGCTAAGAAATGAACTGTTTTTAATAGTACCATCTACATAAAAAGCTTCGTAGGGTGAAGGCGCATAAAAATCGCCGGTTCCACCGATACTTGCAGCGGCTCCTCGTGCTCCATAAAAACCATCATTTTCAAAAAAAGGTCTGCTCGTGAGCATTTTGGCATCATCACTCCGGCTAGTTTTTGCACTGATTAGTATATTACGATACTCACACGCAACAAGGGCTATCCACCATGCAGTTTCGCTACTAGGATCCTTATTCGTGTTACTACTCTGCAAGCTGCGGTAACGCACACCCGCCAGGAGTGTAGTTTCTCCGATACGATAAGTTATACCCGACTGCCACGTATCCTCGTCGCCGATTGGCATTACCTGATAATGTGGGGGGTTTGTTAATAAATCCACTGCTAAGAAACAGTTCGCTTGAGCTAAAACTTGATGTAAAATTTCGGGTATTGGGATATTCTTCCCACGTATGTTTCGTGGGTTTCTTGTAGGTGCAGCTCCATTGAATGCCTGCAAATGAAGTGTATAGTTTGCTCCTGCAAGACCTAAAATAGTTTCGAAGATGTCCTCGAAAATTTCGGTGAAGGTCCACATTACTCCGGCGGTGCCTCCTGTTGCGGTGGCATCTGTTAATGAACCGGTTGGAATGTTAATTGTTGTGTTTGGATCACCATAGCTCGAACTACTGATCGTATATGAACCATTATTTTTGGAGTCAGAAGAACCTCTTAGTTCCAATATCCTGCCGGATGTCATTACTGCAGTATAATTACCGGCGATTTTAACTTGGTCACTTCCGCCTCCTCCATCGATCAGGTCCACAATCGCACCGTGAGGATTTAGATTGTCCAAATCATAATCTAATTCACCACCGGCAAGGTCTTTCGATAGAATTGTGCTTTGTCGATAGGTGTTATAATCTTGTGATCCATAAAAGAAAGGCCACACAATTCTTTCGTCGGCAAAATAGATGCGTCCAATTGTTGGGTTGAGTGCATCTCCCACTTCACTCTTTATCGGATAGATGTTGTAAAGGTATATATTATGGAGACGTAGTGTTGCGGAGGTACCTGCACTGACGGCCGCCTCTGCATCACTGGCGCTCATTGTAAAGCATCCAAAAGACGGACGGACGCCGTAAGATAACTTGAAAAAGCTACCTGGAGCTAAATGGCAAGGGTCATCATCATAAGATACAGTAATCATGTGTTCATTCCGTAATAAGAGAAGTTTAGATAAGCGAATTCATCGAATAGCATCTTCGCAGTTTCATCATAAACCCGCGCCGCCTCCTCCTCGTTAACATAATTATCCAGTTGAGCTATTGCGGAAATGTCCAATTTTCCCAGCTACGTTCTCTATCGCTAGCCCATGTTTTATTTGGATAATTAGGTGTCCAGGGCCATCTAAGAGGGAGAGTGGTTACATCAAGATTATTTGTGATAGCAAGATTTTGGATCAGCAATACATACTGCCACTCTAATTTGTATTTGCCATCGCCGGTAGGTTCTCTCGGGCGTATATCCGCAGAGAGTAACATCGCATAAGGTGGGTCGTCTTCATTTAATGCCTCTCCTCCTGCATAATTATTGTCCGCGAGATAATAGGGAGGACGAGGAGCTAATGGAGGTGCGTCCCATCTTTCTGCTTCCCCAGTAACAATCAAAAACAATCGGGGGTTGTGCACTTGTTGGAAGTGCTCGTCGTAACCAGCTACAAGTGGAGAACTATGTCTCACGCCTGTATCTAATTTGTATCTGAAACGTTGGTGGAAAGAAATGTTATCAGAACTATCGGCGGTTTCTTCTCGTTGAGGCTCAAGTGATCCACCTTCTGAATCATTTTCTCTATTTCCGTATTCAGGGATGTCCCAGTAACCTGGAGAGCGACTTGCTTCCATTTTTTCCGCAAAGTTTATTTCAAGCGGTGAAGAGATAAAGTCTCGTCCTGTTACACCAGCAGCTATAGATGTACCATAAGGATAGGTCCCAATCTCCTCATCTTCTTCAGGTTTGGTGCCTTTTTCCACAGTTAGTTCAGCGAGCCACTGCAGAACAAGTGCTGTAGTATAAGACACATTAGGATACAGACCTCCTTCAAATTGACCTTTCACCTCCCAGTGTAGATCGAAAACTACTCTATTCGAACGCCAGTGGTGTGTAAAGGCAAATCTCCTCTCACGTACCCAAAACCTCTGGCCTCCTTCCTTAGAGGTTTCTTGTTGCATAGTGTATAAAACTCTGTTCGCAAACATATTCAGTATATCTAAAACCGTAGCGTGCACCATCTGGCGAGGTGCGTAATCAGTACTTTGAAGAAAACCTGCCAAGGTTAGAGTACTTGTTACACCTGCCTCGTCTGTTCTTGTAGTTGCAGTAGCTACACTTAAATCACCGGAGGTGATAAATTGTGGAAGCCATGAATAAACTTGCTTATCCACTAAAGTAAATCTCAGGATGGTGTCATTTTCATTGACATTAAAAACTTGACTCTCTCTTTGCCAATAACCACGCGAGGAGTCCGGGACACGAAAATAGTCAGAGATCGTCATCCTGTAGGAATCCGCACTAAAACCTTCTTGCGAGGAATAGTACTTGTTGAGCTTCAGTAACCCTCCAATGGTCCGGGTTGCGTAGAAGTTCTTATCTATAGTTGTATTGATGGTATAGACGAAATCAACCCAGTTTGCAATCCTACCACTATAACCTGCAGGTGTTGGGAAAAGTTCCACTTCAACTTCCCAATGTACCATTGCCGATCGGCTGCCATAGATTTTGGTTATCTCCACCAATCTCGGGTGAGGACCCCCTTTCAGATCAGGGTAAGTTGAAGGGTTGATGTTTAGTTCTGTATCCCAATCAGCGTAACTAATTTGCAACACTCCCCCGGGCGTACTTAAAATTTGCTGCATCCAGGCAATTGCTTCGTCTAAAGACTGAGTGGGGATGGTCGCGAAAACAATAGAACGTATACCATATATTTTTCGTACTGAAGCCGTAAAATCTCCTCTGCCAGCTATTACAGGAACCTGTGTAACAGTCAGCATCGGGTACTGAAACGTTATCGTTTCATTATCAATAGTATAAGTTATAGTATCACTCACATGTAAGTTCCTTCTGTTTGTATACGGTACTTTAGCAACGTGTATTCAGCTTGTTGGTGCCTTAGGACAGTTCTGATTTCCTCCCAACTAAATGAGAGCAAGTCTAATAACTGGTTGCTGTCCAACACTTGCATAATTATATTCCCACCCGCTGAATCTGCAGGTTCTCGAACAGGTTTGTCACCTATCCCAATGGCAGTTTCTGCTGTGTCTGTTACATCTTCATCAATCTCTTGTTCAGCATCTTCAGGACGTTCTCGTCCGCTTCGTTTTCGCAACCTTTTCTGTTTTGCTGCTCGTCGTGTATCTCTCTCCTCAATCCGTTGTGCGCGTTCTGTTTCTCGCTCCGCTGAGAACTCCTCCTCTTCTATTCGTATTTTAGGATCATTTGTTATAGAGGTAAAAGCTGAAAGTCCTACTGTACGAGAGACCATACCTGCAGCACCGTAGGGCACACCTCCCCTTTGGGAAACAGGTTCTCCTTCGCCTTTTTTTGGGAGATTGTGCTTTTTACGGTATCTTGCAGCATCCTCCTCTGTAACAGGTTTTCCTAACTGCTGTTCTTGCCATGACCTTATCAATTGGAGGGTCTGCATACCAAGCATTATTCCAGCTCCCCCCATCGGCAGTGATGCACTCATGGCAGCAAGCTTCGTTACAGCTTTGATCTGAGCAGCTGCTTCGGGAATCTTCGCGATTATTTTTAGCAGGTCTCTTATACCTGTGAGATGCTCACCTAACCAACCCTTGAGGTCTTTCCACCATCCGAATTCCATCTTCCCCTGCTTGGCCCACCCAGGCATTGTCGAGTCTGGGTCGAACTTCCCTCGCAGCAGAGGTGTACCTCCCATGCCCCCCGCACTACTCTTACCGTAACCGAGAGCATCTCCTGGGGACCATGCTGGGCCTCCTCCGAAGGACCCTTTTTCCTTAGGAGTAAAAAGCCCCAGCATCTTTAGGAGTTCTTTGAAACCACCCACGAGAAGTTTGATGATAACTATAAAGGGCGCGAGAGCGTATTTAAGGATATCCATAACCATGTTTTTGAGTTTTTCGAAAAACTCCGCAATCGCCAATGTCCCGCGCACTAAAATGGCAAGAGCATCAATAAGCTTGTTAATGACACCCTCGTAGCTTTTGAAAACAGATATTTTAAGCCTTGTCCAGCGCTGTGTGATTTCTATACCGATATCTGTTAGTTTTTTCAGTGTGGGCGCGAGTGTTTTAGCCCAGACTTTGCCAATTTGCTTGTCGAGTTGTTTCCACTTTTCTTGCTGTGCTAAAAGAATTGGATCGAACTTTGCAAATGATTGTACAAGACTTCTTGTCGTGGTGATAAGGTTATCCCATACCTTGTTCAGTGCCTTAGATGTGCTGGTGAGCTGACCGAAAGCTGCTCCCAGTGCTGCACCGATAGCAGCTCCGGGAAGTGTGCCTCCAGGAACCAGAGATCCTACACTCCCCCCAACCCACGCTCCTTCAAGTCCCCCACCTAGACCACCCATCATTGAACTTTTAGCTACGGCGCCTGCACTACTTGTTACAGATGATGTTAAAAACCCACCTGGGTCAGAATCGCTCATTTAGCTCGTCCTCGTTTCATTTAACCCACCGAGGAATGTTAGCTCTTTAATTAGTAGCCCCTTTTCTTTTCCTATACGTATCCGCGCATCGGTTATAATGCGAAGAGGCCTTACAAGAAGAGTCTCATCTAAATCGATGAGGTACGAACCCTCTAAAGTGTCGATGACACGTTCTTTTATTATAAACATAGATTCTTCTAAGTCAGATAAGTACCGCTGGAATTTGCCTGCGTAATCAACTTTGAAGACCTTGAGAATACCCACGATGATACTACAGTGCTCACGTTTAACTCCCCCTTCGAGATCACTATAGGTTGCGCCCCCATCACATATCTGTAACACACATACCCCTCGCGCCGGTACTTCTACAACTACAGGAGAAAGATAAATTTCGTTGTCTTTTCGGAGTTCTGTAAACTCGTCTGCGAGCTCGGTGACTATCTGATTCATTACAGCAACTGTAGGCATTTATGCACTATCCTCCCTTCTGCTTTATCAGGTCATGTATGTTGAAAACTGTGCTGGCCTCTTGTTCAACCTCTTCGGGCTCTACACCTATTTCTTTCAAGTACTCCCTGATTTTATCTGGGGCAAAAAGGAGAGCAAGTGAGGCCGCCCCCTCTAACACTCGGAGACTTTGGATGACCGGGATATTCGCAAGTAATCCGAAGTACTCCCCTGGACTCAAGTCTCTGACTTCTCCGGGGGTATATCCGAAATAGTGTCCGAAAAGAGCGAGCGACCGAAAACTTTTTTTAATGGTTCATCCGCCTTTTCTGTTGCGAACTTCCTGAAGTCATCAAGAATCAAACATGCTTCAAAAGTTGAAAGCTCTAAATCTTCCAACTCGAATTCCTTCTTGACCACCGCTAAAATCTTTTCGGGGTCCTCTATCTTCTCGAGTGTGCGCAAACGAAAACCTAATGCGAGTAGGTCGTATTCATGTTCTTTGCCCTTTACTTTGAACTTGTAGCTTGGCAGTACAACCTCCGGATGATCCAGATCGAGCATCGCGTCTTGGCTCCTTTCTTCTTTTAAGGTTTATCTAAGATAGTCTTGTACTGAGAACAGCAGGTTTGTGTCGTCATCTGGGATTATAACGAAGGAAACGGGAACAACCTGTTCTGATGTTGCATTCAAAAGTAACTCTGCTGGGTCAAGTAAGAAGGCAATTTCGGATGTCCAATTTTTAGCTGCAACCTCTTCATAGATGTTTAGTGTACGGGTAATGCCCGGGCCCTCTCCACCACCGAAGCCTGTTGCGGTACGTGCTGTTTCACCTATCAGGCAAGGGTCTCCGGACGCACCTTTGAGTTGTCCCAGAAGCCCTCCCGGAAGCCATTCATTTAAGAGTTCGTGGAAGCCCTCGCTACCTGCTTCATTGAATTCGGTGAGCAAAGCCTCTACAACACATGACTTCCCCGCGTATATATAACCAGCAGGAGCTGCGCCGAGTGCATCTACAATAACAGGTGCCCATGTTACTTTCGGACGTATAACCACGCCCGCCTTCGTTTTTCCCAGAATCTTGCCAGCGAAAGTTATCGTGCAAGGTCCGGTTGGATGGAATGCAGGCATAATTAAACTCCCGGAATATAACTGGGTGTAGTATTGAAAAGAAGCCCATTACTATCAAGCAGAACTATGAAAGTTAATGGGATTCTTAATTCTTGCGTTGCGGTAAGTAACATTTCCGCAGGAATCGGTTCTGTGTGTGCAGCCAACCAAATGGATGTACCATCACGCTCAGTGATCGATAAAGCATAGTGTGCAGTGTCTACACCAATCTTCTCTCCCACAACTTTGCCAGAGCCTAAAACGTTGGCGAACGGGTCAGCTATGGTTATAAGATCTTCATGCAGACCAGTGCATTCGACCGTTATTATTTTTCCTGCCCAAATATAATCGGCAGGTTCCGCTCCATGTTCGTCGTCTATTATAGGCACCCAATTGGGCGCAGAGCGTATAATGACGCCAGCTTTAGTTACGCCAACATCGTTACCACCCCACAGAATCGCACAGGGGCCTGGTACACGAAAAATCATCAAAGGCCTCCTTTCTGGTTAAGATGCCGCCCCGAAGACTATGTAATCATATTCGTCGTCATCTGTTGGAGAGGTACCCTCGTGTTTAACTTTTATAGTCAAACCATCAGATGCAAGACCATCAGGTACAGGAATGAGCGAAGCTTGTCCTGCCGGAATAGTGAAATCAATTTCCGCGGTAACGCCCACTTGGACCGACATAGCGATAGATGCGGGAGCCTTAAGAATAACACCACCGATAGCGCCACCTGTAGGTGGAACTGCCAACCACGCATCGGTGAGTGTTTTGTGTCCTGCTTGTATATCTGCGGGAACGGGAGAAGAGTTAACGCGTGACGTTATTTCGTAAGATTGGTTTTCAAGCGAATCGGTACTCGCAACACCGGTTACTTTTATCGAGCAAACTAAAAGAGCTGCTGCAGCCATAATAGGCCCCCTTTCTTTTTTATGTTAGCAAATTACTTTCGTCCTCATCCAAATACAAAAACCCTTCTCCCGCCAAGAGGACCTCAGTGGGTTGGGTTGTATTACCTTCTGGCAGCAGTTGTGTAACGGCCGCGAGTTTGAACGTACCATCTTGAAGACCCAGCAGAAACCTTTGCGCTCTTTCGAACGCGCCTTTCACGTCAGGCGAGATTTGGTTTCGTCGGTACTCCAGATAATACATCGCAATGTCAGCGGTGATTCTCTCGATGCTTTTATCGGCTTCTAGTTCGACCGTTGAGTACATCTTGCTCAGTTGAGCTTTGACATAATCCTCGGCTTGAG
>SDBU01006427.1_pt1 | contig 13824 bp, 9 predicted proteins | sample 2277071 | NCBI WGS metagenome assembly SDBU01 (sample SAMN10397929, study PRJNA504765) | marine sediment metagenome | isolation source: marine sediment core GS08_GC12, 126 cmbsf | place: Arctic Ocean: Gakkel Ridge, Loki's castle | collected 2008
TGCCATTTCTTTTAAGAATTCTGAGGTTTTACCACAATTAATCAAGTATTTTGATGAAGAAGTAACATCTCGCGGTTTTTACGATGAGGATCTTGTTATTGATATAATTACATTGAAAATAATCTGTTTTAAAATTAAAACACCCATTCCATTATTTTTTTCTTTAACTTATGATGATTCATCTCTTCCAGAGAAAATCACTCCTAAATTACATAAACTCATCAAGATAATCACTAAATTTTTAGCCAAATGTGAAATATCAGATAAAAATCTTACAGAAAAGCAAAAACAAGGTTTAGAAGCGGCAGTTTCGTCCAATGTAAGCGATCTATTGAAGTTAAGACCGGCAAAAATAAGTGTAATTGGCTATGATTTTACTGGAAAGTCTTCAATTTGTGAGATGCTTCAAAGTGGAAGTACACCTCGAAAATATAAAGAAACTACTCATTTAAAGAAATATAATATAAAATTATTTGGAATGCCCATTTTGCTCTGGGATATTCCCGATCAAGGAGATATAAGTGATAATATTTGGAGATCATTTATATTAGGTTCAGATGCAGTAATCATAGTTCTTGATTCTACTAGAGAAAATATTCTCGAAAGTAAGATGATGGTTGAATTAACGGATGAAATTATCCCAAATGCAGAACTTCTAATTATTGCGAACAAACAAGATTCGGAAGACGCTTTGAAACCAAATAAAATAGAAGAAATCCTTCAATGTAAAGTCTTTCCATTTATAGCAAATGATTCCAAGAATAGCAACGTTATTCAAAAGCAAGTAGCCAAATTACTCGAAATAAAAGCTGAAGGAATTGATTATTCTAAACATGATTATATTATCCAAAGAAATGATTAAAACCTAACATTTTTTTTTAAACTTAATTTAGAACTAATTATTAAGAATTTTTATACTCACAAGTTCTAAAAATATTGTAAACAGTTATTTATTATTAGTTATTTAAAATTAGCTACTTTACTGGAGATTATATGGAATATAATGAGGTAAAAATAACAGGTGATTTGCCTAAAGAAGCAAGAACTTATGATATTTTTTATCGTAGTATTACATCCATACAAGCAATAGCAATTATACAAGTAATAATCTTTCATATTGGAGACATTTCCTCACTTCGACTTACTTCAAATATCGTGATTAGCACTTATTTTGAAATAATTGAAAGTAGTGTTGATATTTTTATTTTTTTAAGTGGTATGCTTTTAACCATTGGATTGATGAGGAGAGTTAGCTCCAAAATCGCTTGGGGGAAGTGGTACAAAAAGAGAATAGTAAAAATATACCCTATCCTGATTATTTCAACTTTTGGCTTTTTATTGAGTCACCTTTATATTTCAGGGGATTTATTTTCGATACATTCGGTATTGAACCATATAAGCGGATTACAATCGATACCTACCAATCCTGATTTTTTTAAAATTGCCCCCCCTCATTGGTATATTACATTGATTTTAAGTTGTTATTTATTGTTTCCTGTTTTATTTTATGTTATACGAAAGAATGCCAAATTGGCTACAGTTATTGCAGTTATAATTTACATAAGTTATCTATTTTTTGCTAACACTTTATTTGAAATATCTACCGACTTTACGATATTAGTCTTTCATAGGGATTTAAACTTATGGTATTACAGCTTATTTACACTTCGATTTATTCTCTTCTTCTTTGGAGCGTTATTTGGTTTTTGGATTGGAGGTGATTTTCAAAGGATAGAAATACTTGAAAAGAGGTGGGTTGGAATTGTCTCATTTCTAGGACTATTATTTGTTATCTCATTATATTTTTTATTTCCAATAACTTATTCTACCCTTTTAGATTTTAGACGGATTTTATATCATACACTTATAACATTTTTTTTTGTTATCTTTTCAATTTATTTTTTTAGCAAATTAAATAGAGTCAATACCTTCCTCAAGATTCCTGGAAAAACGTCATACGAGATCTACCTACTTCATCTAATTTTTGTTGAGATAATATATTATAAAATAATTGAATATTTCTTACTCCAAGAAATTTTCTCAGAGATTTATTTCTTGGTTGTTATTCCAATTTTAACTGTAGTTTCTATTATTTTAACTGTACCTTTTTATTTAACAGGTAAATTTTTCCAAAATGAAGAAAAAACTCATAAACCGATCCTTTTCATCAGTTTCAGTTTGATTTTTTATGCGATTATTGTTTTTCTATTCAATATAGAATCAGTTATGAATAATTTATTTAGTATTTTTTTGTTTGGAATTATATTATTAGTATTTATTGTTTTATACTCAATCTATCTTTATCTAAAAAAAAGTAAAAATGAAAAATTCAATCTAGTAGAGCAATTTAAATAAGAATTACAACGCCGTATTATTCTTTTTCCTATTTTGGGTTAGATTTATTTTAACAATGCTAAGGAATAACATCCATATTATTATCAAATAATACATTCGTGGAAAAATTAGAATGACAAAAGAGACAGATATGAATAAAAACAGCCACAATTTGCGAAGAAAATCATTATTCATTAATTTATCTTTAAAATGAAAGCAAATCCATAAAATTACGAGAGGTACATGAAATGTAAAGTAGTATTTATAAACTCCCCGAGGAAAAAAGAGGTGACTCAAAAATGCGGTATAAACAATTATATCTAAAAATTTTAACCAGTCTAAAGAGCCCTTTCTGCCCCAATTATATATCTTGAACATTGCTATGATCTCTATTATTAAAATCCCAATGAAACTAAATGTAAGAAATCCTAAAATATATATTAACCAATATGGCGCACCAAATTGAATTAAAAAGCTGTACCATTTAACTGGAAAGTTATATTGTGGTAAAATGAATTGTGGATTAAAAGTGAGACTTTGGTCTGCCATTAATGACTCTAAGTAATTATATGGTTCAAGAATTATCCAAGGGAGTGAGCCTAAAAAAAGGATCCCTACAAGAATTCCTGAATATTTTAACAATTTCTTGAAATATACAAAATGTATGTGATTACTTTCTCTGTTAGTTGAGACAAGGACAATATAAATTAAAAAAGGGAGAAAGAAGAAAATTGTTGTTTGTTTGAAGAGGCAAGCTACAGATAAAAAAATAATTGCCCAAGTAAACCTTTTAATAGACATAAAGTATAAAGCCAGTACAAAAAAGAGCGTAACATAAGATGTATTTAAAAGTAAGCCCCCATTATAAAAAAGCAATAACGGTGATAAAGCCGTTGTTATAAATCCCCATTCTGCTACTTTTTTTTTTGTAAAATTGGCGAGAAATTTATAGACAACAATTGGTAATAATAGGTTAGCGAGGAGTAAAGGAAGAAATACAAGGTTTATGTTAATAAAAGCAGGGATAATTATGCTATAAAAGAAAAATGGTGGATATATAAATGGAAGATTTTGGTTACCTAGAATGATGTCTACAAGGTATAATAAGAGGTTTCTGTATTTATTCGGATCAGTTGGTACATTGAAATAGGGTAACCAGTTTTCATAATAAAATTGCTTTGCAAATCCTTGATACCAATATTTATAATCTGAATATGGTTCAAATGTATTCATTAAGAAGATAAACCAAGGTTCATTACTTGAATGTTGCGATACCCAGCTAAACACTTGGAAAACGATAAGTAGAGCTATTTGAATAATTAGTGAGATTAGTAAAATAAAAATTAGTTTTTTATTATGCTTCAGTGAACTTATAATCCCGATTTTTTTATGTTTTAATCCTCTTTGATTTATCAAAAATATAACCATAGATCAATAAATTATCCCATAACGATTCTTAACTTGTTAAATTAATTATTCCTAATATTACTATAAATCTTTTCACTTTATTGAAGGAATTCGACATATTAAGACACAATCCTATGCAACCTTGAATTATGAAATAAATTTAAATTTAAATAGGTTAAACGAGATTAATATTTTAAATCTATATTAAAAATTGTGTTGTAATAAAATGAATAAAAAAAGTAAATTAATATGTATTTTTTTTATAGGCAGTCTTTTATTTATCTCTTCAATAAATGTTGGTAAGGCTGCCCCCCCAAGTTGGGTCGGAGTAAATGCTGGAGATAGTTTTACCTGGAAAATTACTGGTTATAGAGATTCAATACTCACTTTAGCTACAGATTTAGGATTTTCATCGGAGATACCCTCTAATATAACTACTCTAGTTGGCGCTCAAGAAGAAGTACAAATTGAAGTGACAGTACTGTCTATTACTGATTTAATGACATCTAATGGTATGGATTATGTTAACGTCTCTTGTTCTCTTTCTCTTGTAATACCTGGTACAACAACAATCGAGGATGCTATGGAGTTTGGCAACTTGATAGTTAAATATGTACCAACTAATTATACTGGACAGCTAATGAATCTCGGAGAACTTGAATTGGATTCAATGGAGACAATAATCGGTGCTCTTTTCATCCCAACAGATATTAACTGGGTTGAGTTCATAGCAGAAGTGAACGTGTTGATGAACATGATCTCGGGTGTTCCATCTGGAATTACATTGGAAGGTTTAACAAATGGAGTACGTGTTACATATGCAGAAGATCCCCCAATGGATGAAGTAGAAGCTACGATAACATACAATAGTGATGGAGTTCTCAGTAATGTTGAAATTAAATATGGCGGGGCTCTACTCTTAACAATAGCATTAGTAGGAGGAGATGCAGAAATACCTTCCTACGAAGTTTCAATAATACTCACTACAACTTTAATTAGTTCGATTGGAATTATTTACTATGTTAAGAAAAAGAACAGACTTGGTTTAGAAACTTAATTTTTAATTTTACCTTTTTTTTTATATTAAACTCTAAATACATCTTCATTTTAAATAACAATAGTATGGAGTATATTGAGTTAATGAGAATTATAATCAAAAAATTTATATTTTGCTGTGGTCTGGTTCTATATCTCTCAAACCTAATATTTAACTTTTTCATTGCAAATAAAACTAGATTTAAATAATATGAAAATAGATATTGGTTAATATTTTATTGTTCTTAAAAAACAAAAATCTTTAAATTTGATGAATTTAAATGAAGAAGTTAAAAATTTTTGCAATCTCCTTAATAAGTATCCTACTTTTCTTTCCCTTCATCAATGTATCACGTGCAGCACCAAGTTATGTAGGATTAAATATCGGAGATTCTTTCCATTGGAACGGTACAGTCTATGTTGATAATATAAACTCTACCGCTATAGATATTTTAGGTGAAGCGAATTGGACATTAATTTACAATATGCTAGATCCGGAGAGCTTAACCGGCTTTGATATTGGATCTTTATTAAATGGAGAAATGGAAGTGACAATTATAAATATTACCGATGAAATGCCAATGGGATTAGAATTTTCAGGTGTCGGACTATATGTTGATTTATCAGTGTCATACCTCCCAAGCGTTTGGCTGCCAATACTTAACAATACGATGTACCCTTATCCAACTTTCTATATTGTAGATCCCGCGGATTTTACTGCCCAGAATTATTTTTATGTATTTTCTTCACCTTATGGTTTGTTTTTACCAGTAGGAACAAATTATGGTCAAATAGCTACATGGGCTAATGCAAATCTTACTAGTTTAGCTCCAATTTACAATAATGCTACTATTTCTGGTCTAACAGATGGGTTTCAAATAACAATTTTGGGATCAAACTTAGATAATATGGTTTCAACCTTGGCAATACCCTTTTCGTTAAGTAGTTTAAGTGATATTGTTTTTACTATAAGGTGGAACGCAAACGGAGTTTTAAGCTCTGCCCTTCTAACATATGGGGGATTAACTTTAGTTTCAATTGCATTAGAATCAACTAGTGAAATTCCCGGCTTTAATATACCTCTTTTTTTAGGAGGAATATCTACAGCTGTAGTTGGCTTAATCTACATAATGAAAAGGAAGAAGCGATTATTGTAATGAATATAAAAATTCGATTCAATTTTTTTTTTCTTAAAAAATTAAATATTTATTAAATGTCTGTTTTGCATTAATTATAAAATAAATAACGTTTAAATCTTTGAATTTTCTGGATTCTTTTTTTTTTCTTCTATTGGTGCTTAACTTTTTATGGTTAATTAAAGCAGACATCTTTTTCATAGTATTTGCAATCGTTATATTATTATATATTATAACCCAATCATTTTTCTTAAACCCTTTGGAGATTATTTTTACGATTGGGCAATATATTTTAGCAAATCCACTAGGTTTTCTAATTCTATTTATACCTTTAATAATCTATGGGATATCTCAAGAAACAAGAAAACGGATAGGTTCTAAACAGAAGTTAAATTGAATTATTCGAGATGATTTAATTTTCGAATCCCTAGAAAAAGTAGTAGAACAGCTATCCCAAATGAAGTCCCAATATTAGTAAGAAGTATATATATTAGCCCAAGAGAGTGATCAAATGTATTGGGGATAATTAACATGATTATAAGTGACGATAAATATAATGAAATTACTTGTAATAGAATTATAATGTAAATGTTAATATAAGCATTTTTACCACGTTCTCCAAATAATGGTTTGAAGCATTGAACTCCTATTGCTTGGGCAAATATAATTATAGAATTCATTGGGTAAAGAAAGAAAAATGTTAAAGCAGTAAGGATATCTAATGGATATAATATACCAAAAAAAAATGTTAATAAAATATCTAAAACCAAGATTACAAAAAATATTACAAAAAAAAAAGAGAAAATTAACGGTTTTATTCCTCTGACAGATTTTTTATATATAAATAAAATATCTTTTGATCCCATTAATACATAAGTTCCGACAAAAATACCAAATGTCAACCCTCCGACCCATGACAAGACCATAATCAATACATAATTGAAGTAGAATATCTGAATAATAAATTGGGAGGTTATCCAAAAACGTCCATATTCTGAAAGTGGTTTAGTTAAGGATAAAAATGTAAAAAAACCAAATAATGCTGTAAATGAGCCATTATATACTAGTTTTAAGAGATTTTCTTTTTTTCTGAAAAATTCCTTAAATTGAGTAATAACCAGATTTTTATATCTCTTTGGGGCAATTCTCCTAAAAAACCGATAGAAATTTTTCTCCCGTTTTATAGTTGACGAATTATAACTAACAGGTTGAATATAATCGTAAAAAAAATTAGCTTTTTTATATGAACCATAAAAAGTTAGAAGAGGAATAATAATTACGAAGCCAATACTAGCCCATATATTTAAGAAGTAAGATTCTATTAAATTTGGATCCATAATATACAAAACTATATTTGAATACCAATAAGAGGGATAAAAGCTTATCCATTTTTTAACTTGTGGGTAATCATCAATAAGATCAAAAAGAAAGTGAAACATATAAAACAAAGTGACTAGCAGCAAAGATATTAATGTTAATATTGAATAGTTCAAGTTTTTAGATAAATTTTTTAGTGTAATTTTATGTTCAAGCCAGTGAGCAATAACAGTTCCTATTAATAAACCAAAAATAAGTAATGTAAATATCAAGACATAAAAAATGAAAAAATGTAGAAATGTTAAATTTGGATTAAGTTGGAGTAATAAACTGCTGAAGAAAGGTCCTATACCTAAAATAAATAATGAATAGAACGGTACCTGTCCTAAAAATTCCCCGATAAAGATGTCACCAGGTGAAGCTGGGGAAGCTAATATTATTTCTTTATGACTTAAATCTGATTTTCTGAAAATCATAAAAATTGGATTCATAATATATAATAAAAACAAAATCATAAAACTATATTCAACAAACGTAGATAATATTGTCACCGTCATATTAGAGTATTGTTTTAAAAGTTCAGGTATGAGATTATCAAGAATTAGTGGTCCTAAATATAGAGCCCAAAATAAAAATAAAGAGTATATTGATATAATAAAGAATTTTCTATTCTTTCTAATAATATAAGTCTTTCTACGAATTTCATTTTTTAAAAAAACTTTCCAAAGAGTCATAAATTACTTCTATTTCAAATTTTTTATTAGATTTATGTAATTAATTATATCAGAAATAGTTTATAACAAAAGTTTACTTACATTTAATTTTTTTTATCTTTACGAATGTGTGTATAATGGTTAATTATAAGCGATAGAGCTACAACCCCAATAATAGTTATGATAAATATAATTAAAAAAATAAGAGTAGGATCACTAGAATCACTAGAATCATTTTTTAAATAAAAATTTAGTTCTCTGAATGCTTTTCCAGAACCTCCGTCAATTTCAACTTTCAACAAGAAATTCTCGTAATTTACTAGATCTAAAACACCCTCCCATAAGGGTGAATCGTTTGAGCTTCTTTCGATAGATTTCCAATTTGTTAATTGATTTTCACTCTTATAATCAAAAAGACTCCATTTAACAGATGTTATGCCTTTAGGATCCCAAGCAAGAACACGTAGCTTGCTTTCATTAATTGTCAAATTTTCAAATAGATAATCTTCTTCAGATGGATTAGTTATAATTGCCTGGGGCCAATCTCCTACATACCCTATTGATGATGAAAGTCTATTGTTATCTAATGAAATTATCCTAAAAGTCCCATTTAAAGCGTCAAAATTAGTTGTTGTAATAGTTATGATGTTATTAACATATCGAAATGAATTTGAATGAGTATGGCCTGAAATATAAAAAGAAACATTAAATTCATCATTTAAATCATTAAAATTCTTTCCATTGTCACTCACTTCTGATTCTATTTCATAAATCGGTGGGTAATTTGGAGGATGATGTCCAAACACAAAAATTTTATCATAGTCTTTATATTTTTCAAGCTCGCTTTCATACCAGTTTAACTCTGCTGAAGTCAAAAATCCCTGAAATCCAAATTCAAATAGATCGTATGATTTCTTGGCTGTATTAAGTCCAATAAAAACGTATTCTCCGAAACTAAAAGAATGATTAAAAGAGTATTGAGTTGTGTTAAAAGATTGGCCCATCATAGAATAATTTAGAAAATTAGTAAAGTTAGGATCGTGTATTGCATCATGATTTCCTATAACATCTAAATATGTTGATGCGTTGAAATTATTATTGTCTAAGGCTTCTTTATAACGACTCCATTCCTCCTCGTCTTGTTTAAAACCATAATTCGCACCTACTATATCTCCAGTATGATAAATAAAAAGAGGTGCAATAGTATTATATGTTTCATTTAAAAATTCATAAAAATAAGCAATTTTTTTATTATCATACCATAAAAATTGAGTATCAGATATTTGGAGAAACCAGAATACATTGAGATCATTAGAAGATGCAAATTTAATATTGGATGATTTTTTTCCTATATCTTTCAATTCAAAATTTTTTTTAAAATTTACCTGATGTCCATTAGAATAAATAACAGTAAAACAGTTTTCTATGTTAATTATGAAAATCAACAGGGAAATTAAATAGATTAGTTTCCTATCAATTATTTTAATCATAATTGCTTCTACATGAGAATTGGCACAGTTATTAAAACTTAATAATATTTAAAATGTATAATGATGAATGGTATATTTAAATATTAATTTCATAAAGATAATAAATTTGAGTTTTTACTCTCAAATTAAAATTATTTCAAGCTCATTCGATATACTTATGATTCATAATTTATCCCTAAGGTTACTTGATGTTCTACGATTTTTCTAGATATGTCAATTTCTTTAAACAGATTTTACAAAAAATTTCTAATTCTATTTTTTTACACACAAATTTATATTTACTTAAATTTAAATTGATATTTTTTCATATTTTTATAAAGAGATTTTTAATTTTTGATTAAAAATTTCACTTTTTACTAACAAAAACAAAAAAATACTTGATGAAAATGAAATATTTACGAAAAATAAAATGTTTGACACTTATCATAGCTATTATCATTCCGATGATGATGGTTTTTAGCTCATTCATTACAAATGCGAAAGCTGATACTGATATACCAGTCGATAATTATAGTGATAATGGGTGGCATTGGGGAGTTGATGTAGGAGACCTTCTTTACTTTGAAGGGGAAACCATTATATCAGATGCTGTAACGGGGAATTTAATCAACCAATATAAAGAATTGAAGATAATGAATGTTTCTTCAATTGTTAATGTGACTGAAATAGTAAGCAATAAAACTCTTGTATACTCACAATTAAACATTACAATGATGTATTACAATTCTACTTTTGATGCATTAGTTCCCTTAGGAGATTCTGTAGTCGCAGCTGAATTTGCACTAAACAGTTCACATCCAGATAAATATCATTATAGTGCGGGGGATTATAATTTATTACCGTTATTTCTCCCTCTAAACAGTTCTGGTGTCATAGAATGGGACAATTTGACCACTATTCTTAACGAAACATTGTATTCCTATTATGCTCAAATGGGTTTTAATAATTTTGATGAGAAGGGTTTTAATAGTACTGATGACAGTTTCTGGTTTAGAAATTCTACTGATGGATATCATATTGATCTTAGTTATTATAATTCACATCCAACTGTTAATAACGGAACACTTAAAGAAGGTAAAACGAGTGCTATTGCTCCATTTGGTGATCCAATCGAAATCAATGTTACCATTACCCAAGTTTTTGATTTTAACATCACTGATGAAATAGTATGGGGTGTGGACGTTGGAGATGAGTTTATCTATGATATCGCTAATAAATATGATAATGATCATAATAATCAAACGTACGAAGCTGATTATAATGCTGATGGACCTCGAGACAAATTTGCTTCAGAACTAAAAATTGTAATTTCTAAATTTAATGATACAACATATTGGATTGAAAGTAATGATTTTTTCAATACTTCAACTCCGATTGTATTTCAAGGCGTATATGCTGATATCTACTTTTGGAATATTTCTCAAAATGCATTTGTTTTAGAGCAGAGTGATTTCCGCATCGGTGCTGCAAATAATTTTTATCCCTTTGTATTTAGTGATAATGAGAGTAGAGAGGGACCACCTCTTTTAATTCTTCCAGTAAATTCCATGCAGTCAGATTTTGAGTTTTTCCTTCACGATGTTAGATTACAACAAATGGGATTTGATAGTCTGAATTTTAATTGGGGTACTAACATTGTAGAATTTAGTATGTGGAATTCTACTGGTCCAAATCTTGTAAGGGTTAAGACTAATCGAACAACAGGGATGGTAATGTCTTATTTACAGAAATCAATGGAATTTAGAGAAGAATATGATAATTACACGAATACATGGAAAAACGAAACTTCAATCCATTTTATGTATCTTGAGCTAAAGAATATGACTTATATTGGCTGGGCTATAGATGTCGGCGAGGTCTTCTATTTTAAACAATTCGGTGGTGAACATGAGGTTGAAATCAGAGTAACAGTATTAGGGTTTGGATACTTTTTTGATAACATTAGTTTCTATCTTGAAGAATTTCTTGGATTGCCTTTGCCTACCGGTCAACCTGAGCTACAGTTCTTTTCAGTAGTAATGGGTCTTGTAGAACATTGGGACCGAGAATTGGAAGAGTGGGCTCCTGAATTTGTTCCAGATGGACTTGGAGGACCTGGACCTGCAGGACTACCTCCGCCCCCAATGATACGACCTATCGCTGCAGCAAACAAATATTGGGCAATCGCGCCTCCAATGCTTGGCGGGAATCCACCAATGTTATTACCAAATGGCACAACTGGATTGGATCCAGAATTTCAGAATTTGTTTGATTTAATGGGCTTCATGTTTGATGATATCCAATATGGACTTAATTGGGCATCTTTTAGCAATACAACTGCTGGCACTTATATGTACTATAATTTTAGCCTATCGACAGGAATGACAACGCTCCTACATGGCTGGTCATACCGTTTCGACTATTACTTTGGACATTTTGATTGGTATTTCTTCTCTTTTTATAATGAAACGAGTGTACCTCTTTTTCCAACATTAAATACCATAACTTTACAAAGCTTATGGGTTTTAGATGTTTTGATCACCGCTGAGATTAGTGTATCCGCTCCTGGCGCACAATTTATTTATGCTTTAAATGCTATAAACCCTGTTAATGAACCTATTCCGATGGGAGATGATTTATTTTATCTTGATATAAAGATTACAAATCATTCTCTACTAACTGCGAATATCTCATTCGACATTACAATACCTTCCTCTATCGACTTGAGTACTGAATATTTATACTTCTTTGGTTGGTATAAGGATAGTGATACCACGAATCCCGAATGGGGTGGTGTACCTCAAGAATTTTATGATTCAATAGTGTATGATTACGGGACAAATTCGTTAACATTAGAGATTCCAATGGAAGGACCGATAATGATGCTAATAGCTGTTGGCTATGGAACGGAACCCCCAGTGACGGAACCTATAAATTTCACATTAACTTCTGATGCAGGAAATCCAGATAGTGATGGTAGTTTTATGCTTTCTTGGACAGAATCTACTGGAGCTGAGAGTTATTTAGTTTATGTTTCAAACGTATGCATAACTGATATAAGTGGATTATTAATTCCTATTGCTTCGGATATTACTGATTTAAACTATTCGATAACAGGTCTGCCTAATGGCACTTATTATTTTGTAGTAGTTGCTCATAATTTTGCGGGGGATACTTTATCGAATTGCCTTGAGGTTATTGTTGGATCGGGTGAAAATGAAGAGATCCCTGGTTATAATCTTCTAATAATATTGGTGGCTTTTGTATCTGTAACTGCAATAATAATTAAAAAGCGACGCAAGCAATAAATTAAATATTTAATTTCTATTTTTTTTTATTAATCTTTTTGTTTTTTTCGACAAATAGATGGTGCCAGTTTATTTCTGCTAAGGATATTTCTTTAGGAAATTTTTAATATTCGTCTGAATTAAAGAAACCATTGAAAATGGAAAATACAATAGGTTCCGATGAGGATAGAATATGGAGTCTCAAGATTCTAAAACTAAAATTGTTAAAGAAACGTTCCCATCGGAAATCATTTCTATTATAGGATCACTTTTAGCCGGGATAATTCTTTCTTTACTAATTTTACCATTCAAAAGTTTTGGTATCCTTATTTTAATAATTCCAGCTTTACTTTCGCTAAGAGGGAATATAAGCGGCCCGTTTATTGCCAGAACTTCAAAAGATTTGATAATAGGAGAATTCAATAGGAGAAGTTGGTTGGAAAATGTTTTTGCAACATACACGCTATCGGTGGTCACTGCTATATTTATTGGGTTATTTAGTATAATCCTTAATTTACTATTACTAAATTTACTAGTAATACAGATACCATTGTTGTCGTTTGAATTATATCTACTTATCCCCTTGATTTCAATCTTAATTACTCTAACAGTATCGATACCAATATCAACACTCCTTAATTATTTAGCATTTCATTACGGTATGGATCCTAACAATGTCGTTAACCCAATTATGACTGCTATTGATGATTTTATTACCGTAATTAGTTTTTTTCTAACAATTGTTATTCTGGGGGTACCGTAAATGCAGTATTATAAGAAGATCATGAAAGAATCAATCATAATAGTTATTATTTCCTCATTACTAGGTTTAATATCAGGTACGGTATTATCTACTAACGAAAGACTTCTCTATAGTGTTCCAATAATACTTTTAGTACTTCCAGCTTTAAATTCTCTTATAGGAGATTTTACAACAGTGTTGATCTCACGATTAACAACTCACTTACATATTGGTACAATTCCATCGATTGTAAAGAGATCGAGGAGATTAATGGTAGATTTTTACGGATTACTTTTGAGTATAATTTTAAGTACAGTATTCCTAATTGTAGTGGGCTATGGAATGGCATTAATTACAAAAATTGAAATAATAAACCCACTAATA
>SDBU01006428.1_pt1 | contig 13819 bp, 38 predicted proteins | sample 2277071 | NCBI WGS metagenome assembly SDBU01 (sample SAMN10397929, study PRJNA504765) | marine sediment metagenome | isolation source: marine sediment core GS08_GC12, 126 cmbsf | place: Arctic Ocean: Gakkel Ridge, Loki's castle | collected 2008
AAAATAAGGGGACTTGCTTTGATGTATTTATATGTCCATTTAAAGAACAGATACTTAAAGAGAATAAGAAATTAGTCTGCCCTAACTGTATTAAACCCAAGTCTACATCAAGTTAGCCAGCTAGTCAGGTTTACGACTAGGTTAAACACTCCTAGTACCCAACGGTGGATGAGACCCCCTACTCAGGTGTTTATCTCCCTTTCAGGTAGCTGGCAATCCTGCTGGGGCTTTTACGTATCTGGCTATTAGGTTTTAACCTTCTTAATCAGCAAATCCACCCCAGCAAGCACTTATTTTATAGGCTGCTTAGTAACGACTCTAAGAACAATCATAAGAATACCCGTCACTATTGCCGTGATGGATACCTCTGGTGGTAGGGTAGTTAGAAACCCTGCCATACCAACAAGAATTTCAGCCACACCCACTTGGATTGTCTTGCTCATCCACCATTTCTTTGCTTCCATTATTTACCTCCTTTTTAATCTCCTTCTTCAGGGATATAAGAATAAAACTTCTCTGCCCAGATAACGAATAGGCAGACGCTTTCTATCTGCTCTTTATAAATTGTATATGAGTCGGGCTTGTTTATGTTCCATCCCTGAGTCCCGTAAACAGTCTCACCCTCAAATTCAGATACGTCAACTACTGGGTGTATAACCCTCTGCCCATTGCCAGCATCAAAGGTAATCACCGAGCCGATTTTTATAGAGTCCATATACTTGGGGTCGTCTGAATTGATAGTCATATGACCCACATCTAAGGACGGCTCCATACTATTTGTGCCCTGAACAGTGCTTATGGTTACACCTGGGAGGTTCTTTATCAGTAATGTCTTAGTAACCTTATTGTAGATAACATCACTTTCTTTTATTGGGACTCTGGGGCTTGGTATATCACCTGTTAAACCACCACGAAGGAACACCCCATTGGCAAGTTTAGCCATTAGTATATTTATTTCTTCCTCAAGTGTATTCCTTACAGCCCCAAGATAGGCAATCAGCTTATCCCTCTCACCTAGTTGCTTGAGAAGTGCAGGGTCGGGCTTTCTACTGAAGAATAAATCCATTAGTATTCTAAATAAACCCTTTAGCATTTTAAGGAATGACATCTTACTCCTCCTTAATCCAGTTATTACCATCCCATACTTTAGAGTAAAGAGACTTCATCACAAAACTTAACCAGAGTTGTTCCCAAGAATTACGGTGGATAGCCCATTCAGGTAGCTCAAAACCTACCTCACTTTCAATGATATAGTCTGATATAGAGAAGAACTGTTGCCAGAATTTTAGCAGGTTGAACTCTCCCACCATCTCTTGTAACTGGTCTTGCTCTAAAAGGGGAACTGCCCTGTGCCAATTAGATGTGTTGACCTTCTCTCGCCACATCACCAATTTCCCGTCAAGTATGTAGCGCATCCGCAATCTACGACTAAACAATAGGCTACCAATTGGCATATCAGGTTCTAAGTCAGACCAAGCATCATCTTTACATATTGTTCCGATGTATCCATATTACCTCCTATTCTACCACATTTACTTTTAATTTCCTCCCTTTATACTTACTCAACCTTCTCTGCTCCTATGTTTAATCAAATTTATCAATGTCTCTAACTTGTGAACTAATTCTTCGGATGCGTCATCCATTACCGTTTCGACTGTGAACCTGTCCTTCCCCGCACTTTCCAAAGCATAAATCAATAGGTGTATAGCCTCGTGCTTGGCATCCCTCTTAATGTCCTTAAAGGGGGCATTGTCTCTTGGTAGATTTTTGTTAAGGATGACAGTTGCGCTCATAGCGCTCCTATCCATAATAATTCGGGCAAAGAACCCATCGGCTTTCTCGTGCTTAAAGTATACAGCATAACCCTCTAACCCAAATGCCCCTTGCCACTTCTTAAACTCTGCCTTGAACAGTTCAAAGTCCCGATTAACTTTCATTTCTGCTCCTTAAAATATTCCTCGTAATTTTTATCTTCTGTATACCAATCGTCAAGTTCAAATGCCTTGCACCTAGAAGCACAATGCAAACCATCCCAAGTGCGGATTCTATCGCCATCACAAAATTGGCTATTCTCATTCAGACAGTGAGCTTCGCCATCATCGCAATCTATGTATTTACACCAATGACAATGCCTCCCCGTCTCATCGCCCAAAACACTCTTAGCTAACTTAGTCCACTTAACCGAGATAATGCTCATTTCCCTTCTTGCTCCTTTATTGTAACCATACCCCCGCATTTATTACATCTCAAGCAAGTTCTCCAACCTTCGTGGGGATGATAGAATCTACTCCTTACTGCCAATGCGAATTTATTGCATTTTGCACAGTAGTAGGCATCAGCCATTTTCTTTAATCCTATCTTCTAAATCTCTTATTACTTCCCTGAATTTAGGGGCTAATACTTTGAGAAACTTTATAGCATCTCCCCCGCTAAGACCCTTCTTTTCCAAAATACACACATTAAGAGGACACTCACGACACAGTTCCTTCTCCCAGTTATTAGATTCATTTTTAAGTCCATTAGAATACCCTGTAGAAGCACCGTTTATATTTAGCCCCTCTAATAAGTAACAGGTATCACTCACTTCCTACCCCAAGCCATCTCAAAGTTGATTTCAGTTTTAACTCTATCTTTGGTATATTCATCAAGTTTCGTTCTCAATTTCCACTCCGCATTGCTAATAGCTTTCTCTAAAGAGTAACCCTCTTTCATTTCCAGCATAACTGACTGGGTGATTGTGTCATTCATTTAAGCCTCCTTAGAATTCTAAATATTTTCCAGTAGACGTGAACATCCCTAGCTCTAGTATCAACATTCTCCACTCCACCGTCATAATCCCTTTCTAATAAGGACATACAGGCATCCTGTTGCTTCATAGCATAGATGATAGCCACACATTCAGGGGTAGCCCAGTTCATATCGGGGTATAGAGCCATCCAAGAAGCCACCCTTTTAAAGTTTGCCAGTGGGTCATCCTTGCTCCGATAGTCCTTGTTCTTCTGCTCGTGTAGTTCTAGTTCCTCTTCTGTTAGCTTTTTGAATAGTGGATGTCCGTGTAGCTTTTTCAACCTATTCCCCCTATAACCATCAGTGCTATGCCACATATAATCCTAACTAATCGAACCCAATGGTCGCGAAGGAATGTCTGTCTCTTTGAACCCTCATAACTTGGTGCATTAAGATAGAGAGTCCAGCTTAATATTCCATCGCTTAGCACCCACATCCCTATTAAACCTATCGCATAACTCATTTCCCTTTAAGCCTCCTCACCTTTTTAATATCACACGAAGGGTATTCCCCTTTTAGTTTAAAGTAGATAGTTAAGTAAGCATCACAAGACATATCCACCCACTTTGAGCAGGGCATCTTGTTCCTGATGTCATTGTTCTTGGGCTTGTTATCCCCTGTTGTGAACTCTAAGCATAGTTCTTGGATAGGACATAGTTTCATATATCACTCTCTACTTCATTGCCTAAACGCTGTGTCTATAGTGTTCTTCCCACACTTCTTCAGCTTGCTCATCATCCCAATTGTTAATTCTACGCTGATTCTCAAAGTCCTCCTCTGAACCTTGTTCAATCCTACGTGGTTCGCCCTCACATTCAAAATCATGTTCTGTATAGTGACAATTGTAATAAGTCTGACATTTACCGCAATATCCAGCCATTAGTTACACCTCCATATATTATTTGATACTTCTTCATTAGTTCTCCTCGCAGTGGTAACATAAAAGATATGTAGCTATAACGTGTCCATCCACACTTTCTGTTTCTTCCCAAGCGTGAGAATTGCAAAATCTCTTGCCACACCCTAAACATCTATGGAAAATAGTTGCTCGCTTGCAGTGTGGGCAGTAGAACTTTCTACTTCTCAAATATTCTTCCTCTTCGTTAATTTCTTCTTCAGTAGGCTCGCTGAATGTACCTTCCACAAATTCTATCTTCTTCATTAGTTCTCCTTATATAACAACTACCCCTTCAGGTTCATCGTACCGCTTTGGGAGAAACTTCTCATCAGTATGGAGATGATAGGTAAAAGTTCTGCCATACTTCTTATGTATTCCAAAGCATAACTGTTGGGGAACTGAAGCTCTACCTACTTTCTCTAACGCCCAACTATCCCCAGTTACCAAAGGCGGGCTAATAGTATAATCAGCCATAGAGTTTACTTGGTCATACGCTCCAGAATGAAAGTGTCCTGCATAGGCATAGTTAAACCCGCCAACATAGGCATACCACTCTTGCATCTTCCTTCTCATTGCAAATAGAGGGATACCTTGCGTGGCACATACTTGGTCTCCGTGAACTATGAAAAACCTAAACCCTTTGATGTTGATTAACTGGTAGAACTTATTGGGGGAGTAAACCCCGATATTCTTCTGGCCCTCCAACCCCCTTGCTAAAGCTCTATAGACGAATACATCCCAATTAGTCTTGTCAGTTGCCTCTTTGGAATATCTCCCGTGATTACCCCTGACACCATAGAAATCCACACCTTCAACACCCTGTGCCAATGTTGTTATGAAGCGAGAAAGCATTGGGACTGCCTTCTTATCTATCTGGTCTATAACTGCATTCTCAATCTCATCCCCCTTCGAGCCTTGATAGGGATTTTCCCCTTGAACAATATCCCCTAACGCAAATATGTGTGCCTTCCTAATCGGTCTATGTAAATTGATGATGGTCATAGCACTATCTAAAAGATAATCAAACCGAGATTGTGCTATTTGGAGATTATAACTTTCTGTTATCTTGTCTATGTGGGGATCGCTAATGATAATGCAAATATCCTCCTCATCCCTCCTTCCTTTGGCAACCTTAAATGGTTTAATCTTGAAGTTGGGGTAGGGTATCCGTTCAATCTTGACTTCTAGTGGCATTTCGGTTATTGAACTAGCCCTTAAAACCCCCAACCTCTGCCTCATAGCAGTTATAAAAGAAGTCTTATTCTTGTAGCCATATTCCTTTGCCCATAACTCTAACTGCTCATCAGAAGCAGTGGGATACTCTGCTATGAGTTTATCAGTTCCCTTTTCTGGCAAAAATCCCTTAATCATTCAACCTCCCCTTTAGATACATTTCAATTAAAGCTTTGTCGGGTTTATTGGGGATTCTAGCTCGCCCATTTAACAAATCAAAGCGTTCACCGAGTCTCTTCTTAAAGAATTCCACAAACTCTAGTGGATGGGAGTGAAAGTATTGATGACAGCCAAAGCACAAAAGGCAAGCATTTTCCTCATCCCACCTCACGGATTTCCTTGCCCTTCCGTGAAAATGGGCTGTCTGCAATCCACTTGTCCCACCACATCTCTGGCAATATTTATCCCTCAAGTGAATACACTTTGAGAACAAAAGGTCTAGTTTATCCCGCCTAATCTTCATTTTCTAGTATCTCGTTGTATTGTTTCTGGTCTAGTTTTTCCTTTTCAGTCATCATTACTCCCACTCACCAATGACACCCTTCTTTAACTCATCCACCACTGATTCGGGTATGAGTAAAATCAAAAGGTGCTCATCGGTTTTTATCACTGCATCATTGGCAAGTATCAACTCCATTCTATCTTTAGGCTTAACCCCCACGCAGTATTCTTTTAACTTTATCATTCGTTACTCCTTATTGACTTTACAGGTTATTTGATAAACCACTTAACAACAAATAGGCAACCCGTCACGGTTCCACCCGCCACATAGTAAATATATACAATGACTGCGAGATAGTCCAAAAAGCTCACGATTTCCACTCTCGGTGGCAGGTGATAAAAACCCAATGTCATTAAGCCAAAAGAAAACATTACAATTACTATTACGCTTAAAACCTTAGTTCGCATTATCATTACTCCTTATTTAACCACTGGATTTCCTCAGTTCATCTCTGCTAAACCAAACACGCCCAAAATCCACCTTTATCTCCGAACCTTGATAGTGTCCCATATCAATTTCCATCACCTCACCATAATAGCTTAGATGTTCACCTGTTTCATCCTTGATAACCTTAACTATATCCCCCTTCTTTAGTTCAACTCGTTTTGTCATTGTCTCCTCCTATTTAATCGTCATAGGATGGTTGTATGTTCTCAAATCTTGTGCCCTCGTCTGAGTAAAGGAATGTCCAAGCCATATTCTTAGGATGCATTTTCTTATTAGCCGGCACTTTAGCATCAACTATCTTGAGTTTATTAGAGTCCATTGCTATAATAAGTGTTGGTGCCTTTAATGTTCCTTCGCCACCAAAGGGGACATCCCTATTGGATGGCTTCTGTAAACCGATGACTGCATTGCTATTCTTGCCTTGTAGCTTCTGGTCAATCTTCTTAATCTGTGCTCCTATTAAATAGAAGTCAGCACCTTCAGGGGCATCAATATAATCAATCACATATAGGGTGTCATGCTCTTTAATGTAGTCGTGGAAGTGGTCGAAGACTGGTATAACCTTAAATGGTGCCGGTACGGGTATCCTAATATCCATTGTATCGAATCTATCCTTCAGCATCGAAACGCCACCCTCAAGGTTGGTTAAGAGCACCGTATTCACCCTATCCATATTCATTGCCACTGTTCTATATAGAAACCCTGACTTACCACTGGACTTTGAGCCTCCGATTGCTATTGTCGTGTCGGGATAGATAAAGACATACCTTCTTAGGTCAAAGGGTAATAACAGCCCAGAATCACGCCTCGCTTCCTTAGACTGCCAATCCAGCGGCACTGCGTGGTTATCAATAGGTCTATAATAACCATCATTCCTACCCACTGATTCACATATGGGTTCTTTCTCGTGGCAAAACTCATATATTATCTTCCTTATTTTAGTGTCTTCTTGAGGAGTTAGCTTACCACTAAGCCCTAAAATATTCCTATAATGAAACTCCCCAGTGGCTATTGTCTCTATCCAAGTCCTTATAGCGTGCCGAGTGATTTCTATCTCTTCTGTCATTTTTACTCCTTACTAAGACAGACTGAAAAATCCGCAACATCCTTTTTGTTTTTCTTACTATTACAAGATTTGCAACAAGGCACGATATTATCTATTGTATCCCTACCTTGCTTGACCACAGGAATTACGTGGTCTTTAGTAAGTTTAACCTCATTAGTGCCACAATAAGCACATTTATTATCGTAGGCTATCTTTTTTTCTTCCCATTCTTCTTCTGTGTGCTCCCTTTTAAGTACCCGATGTCTCCTAGCAATAAACCACCAATAAGGATAGCAGTAATTCCATACAATACCATATAACCCATCTATCCCATATCTCTCAACAATACTTGGGTAATTCAAACAAAACTTATTGAAACCTGGAGCCACATTATGTTCTACCATCCTAAAATTAGAAATATACTTAGGTACAATCATCTCGTAAAGATGGTGCAGTTTGTGGTCGATTCCCCCAAATGTATCGGGTAGGTTCTCGCTAACGTAAAGCATCGGCTATCCCCCTAGAACACATAGAACTATTAGAACAAAACATATTGTTCATTATTGTTCGGAGGGTCTCGACATTGCGAACAATTGGAACATTGTGCCTAAAACTGCCAGATTTAGTGTCATAATCGCCAAAACGAACTGTCATTTAGGGTATACCCCCCTCTTATTATATTTATTCTTTTATACTATACTTAGCACCAAAGGTGCCAGTTCGAGAACTCATTAACTTATCAACTTTCTTTTGGAGATGACCAACCTTTAATACAGTCTGGTTTATTTTATCAAGGTCTTTACTATTAAGATAGTGTGTATGATAGATAATTCTCTCAACTACCGGCAGTGGCTCAGGCGGGAAGTCTCTGGCGATGTCACGATATTCTTTTCTAACAAGAGCTTTCCTATCCCAATAATCAGTCCAGTATCTCTTTAATTGAAAGGCATTTAATATTTTACCATTCTCTATAATAGCTTCGGGTTCGTTCATTCTTTAATCACCTTCGCATACCTTATGTATCTCCAGTTCTTCTATTGCTGATGTAAAACCAGCGTTGGTCATATCATTCTGACCAGCACAATAAGCCTCAAATTCACGCTCAACCTTACACCAAACCTCATTGTCGGGTATATCCTTCTTCACCCTTAACACTCCCTTATGGTCTTTGAGGCATTGGGCTAGTTGTTTGGCTAGCCCATCAATATATCCTCCCCAGCAATCCATACACTTCTTATGCTTCTCTCCACCAGAACGCATAGGAGCGAGTATGGGATGACCACTCTCGTATGCTACCCCACAGTCCTCATAGCAATCCTTTCCTGGAGGAGGATGTTCGTGTGTAACATTATGCATTACTAAGTCTTCGGTAAGGATTTCTTTAAACCCCTCTATTAACTTATCAGTATTTGGCATCTTTAATCACCTCATAGATAAATACTTGCTAGCGATTTCCATCATCTCTTGTTCAGTAAACCAAGAACCCTTTACTAGATTACATCGGTTGCAAGATAGTGCTATGTTGTCTAATAAATAACCCAGTATATTGTTCTTTCTATCTATACAAGGGCTGTTCAATTTCTGCACTCCTGAGTTTGAAACAATCTCCCGCTTACAGTAATAACATTTTAATTCCTGCGCTTCATACCATTGAACAAACTCATCCATACTTAACTCAATAGCAATGCCTGCCCTTTTTGCCCTGAGTTGTAGCTTCTTAAACCTACCCTTTGTAGAGTGATTGTATCTCTTTCGGTAAAGTATCATTTCTTCTGGGTGTGCCTGCTTCCAACGCTCATTACTCTCTTGCCAATTCTTAGAGTTTGCACGATACTTTCGTTGGTATTCCCTTATCTCCTTTTTATGCTTCTCATAATATTCTTTACTCGTTGCCATCATTCACCCCCTATTACTTATTATACCACATCAGGAGGTGATTTAACAATGGAATATATTGCCCAGAATAGAGCCAGGGCAGGGTCTTTATCTTTACCTCCATACCAATCATTCCCAATAAGTATTTCAGCCTCATAGTAATGAAAGTGTTTAGGAGTTATCCGCTTGTCATATGGGGGCACTTTGTCATAGGGCTCAGTATATTCAGGCAAGGGAAACAAGTCTAATTCGACACCAACCCTATGGTGAAGGCTAAAGCGGTCTAGCTTCGGTACAGCATACTTAAAGAGGCTATCTAGTGTGAGTTCGGGGTAGATAAATTCATCTTCCCAACCACCTTTAATATGTTTCCCACTGGGCATAACCACACCAACGACAGGCGTTCTTATTATCTCAGGCTTAATATTGCACCATATCCAGACCTCTTTAGTCTGTGCTTCTGTTGGTTTATTCATTTATCTTCTCCTTTTAGGGCTTGCCAAGTAGTCTCAGAAAAAGATATATGCCACCCTCTTTGTGCCCCCGTTCTCACTTTATGCTTTTCAAGGAAGTCTATTATCCTCCCCCTCTCCTCTTTAGCTATGATGGGGATGGCGTGTTCTAGTTGGGCTTGGGCTATAGCTTCCAACCGAAACATATTGTCAGATTGTCCTGCCTTGTCTTGCTTATGAAGAACTATTCTTATTCCCTCCCAACTTAACAAACACTTCTCCACTAAATTATTCATTTACTTTCTCCTTTGAGGGCTTGCTCAATTACCTTAACAAGCTCGGTGGTATCACACCCATATTTTGCTCGCCATTTTTCCTCTCCATCCTCTTCATTTACCCATTTGTCCCAATCCTGAATTATTAGTAGTATCCTCTCCCTCTCCTCACGCTTGGCTTCATCTAATTTCTGGTATAGTTCACCTTCTCTAAGTAATGGAGTGTCACAGTTAGCACACACTTCCTTCCTAATAGCTTCCTCATCAAAGAGGGCTAGGAGTAGGTCAGCTAATTCACCCGCATCACTGTCACCCATTTTCCCACGAGCCTCTTGCCACATAGCCCTAGTTTCCCAATAAACAGTAACTTCTCGGCCACATAGCACATTGATTGTTTCATCTCTCAACTCAGGTCTAACCTCTTTAGTAAATTCCTCAGTATGTTCAGTGCCTTTAATTATAAACAGGGCTTCCTGCTTATCTACTTCAAGTTCTTTTATCCTATCTTCCAATTGTTTAATATATCTCTTTGTTTCCATATCTACTAAGTGGGAGCGAATGTTTGGTAATAGTTCCAAGTTCTCGATGCGGTTATCATCCTTAATCCCATTGATATGGTGAACGATTTCCCAAGGGGAAAGAAGGCGACCAAGGTGTCGAGCCATAATCACCCTATGCTCCAACGCATACCCATTCTTATGCGCTAGTGGATAAAAGAAGTCGTCCTTACTTAACCTAAGATAGACATAACCCTTTTGCAGTTTGCGACCACCATTCCAATTGCCGTGCTTCTCCATCTTTCGGGCTTTAGACACTCGATTGTGCTTATTACCACAAGCAATACACCGACCAGATGAAGGCTTGCCCTCATAATACTTCCGCACCCAACGCTCCTTCCCACAATCAGGGCAGGCCGACCAGGCAAACAACCGCTTTTGCCTTGTTACCTTCCGTCCAATATTATTCGCACTTATAATGTCTCCTATGTTTGGCATATTTAGCACCTCCATAAGATTATTATATCATATCCAGTTGGGCTAATCAAGCTTTACTAACCATCGCCCAGTATTGTTATAGTTGCGAATACCATCCTTTTTAAGTTCTAAAATAACTTTAGCTAGTTGGGCTTTGGCTCCTGCCTCAATATAACCAAATGGAGCTATCTTGCTACCTAGCTCTTCGTCAATAACTTGATGAACATTGTCTATTTCCTCTGGACTCAGCACTCTCTTATCTTTCATTAGACCTCCTTATAATTCCAGAAATCCCGTCTCCCTGTAAGTTTTCGTGCCTCATTGCGTTCCTTATAGGTGAGCTCCAACCTGTGCTTGCCCAGTAAATACTTTAGTCTTTGAACTCGCCAATCCCTAGCAACTTTAACGGCATCGGGATTTAAGGTTCTACCCCTGACTAATGCGTTCCCCATAATCTCCTCCTTTGATATGACACTGTTAAGCATTTAGCCAGCCTTTCTTTTCCATATATTCAAACCTACATACCCCACAGTTATTATGTTTAGGGCAAAACACTTCATTTCTGCACTCTGGCGATGTGCCTATATTCTCATCTTCTTCGGCAAAATCGTTTCCAATATGACGGAGATACTTAATGGTTTCTTCCCTTTTACCAGTCATCATTCTCCTCCATAGAACCTATTATTCATTTGGGGGGCTGGTGTATCCAGTGGCTTGCAACACAGTGTCCTCTAGTTATCTACAGGTTTATGAAGCAGTTATAGCCACCAGATACATCACCCCTGCCTGAAACAACCCTTGTCTTTAAGGTCTGCGTTAGACTGTGCGCTGTTGGTTTCAGGCTATTTTAAGGTATATTTAGTGGTATTACATCTCCTCCACAATTAGGACACCGCCCATTCTTTAAATCAAACTTATAGCCTTCCCACCAGCACACCTCGCAGATTAACCTTCGTATATTAGGGTCTTGTTTCTCAGCTACTTCTACCATTATTTACCTCACTTTCTTATAGTCCCGACACTTTATTAAAGCTCCGCCCCTAAATGGTATGCCATCAAACACATACCTAGCCCAAACCATACACTTATGAAAGTCGCTATTATTGTAACAACACGATGGACATTGGAAGTTGCGATATTTCCTGTAAGTTGACATTATTCCCCCTTCTTTGTTTCTATAATTACTGGGTATCTTTCTTCTAGTTTCTTAACCAGGCTATCACTCCTTTCTAGTATCTCGTCTTCCGCGTAGTTGAGACCATCCACGGTGCAATCGAATGTCTTAATCCCCTTGACTGAAGTTGAAACATTCACACGATAGCGGAGACTTCTTTCTATTTCCATTTTATTCCTCCTTCTTTATTTCCTTCACACCATAGTAATCACACAGCTTATCAAATTCATCTACATCAAAGTAGTAGTATCCCGTGTTATCATCATACTGGGCTATACCAAGAAGTTCTGATAAGACTTTATGGATTTGGGCTTGTGCGAGAGCCTCGTCTTGCTGTGCCCTACTGGGGGATTCGAACATAAACAAGTCCTCCCTTCGCAGTGCAATAAAGGTATCAATCATTTCCCTTCCTATCAGTTGCAAATCCTCGGGTTTCATTTAAGCCTCCTTTAATAGCTCTGGATTAGAATACATGTTGCCGATTACTTCTACGTGGCGGTTCATAAATCCCATAGCCAAATCATTCCACCTAATAAACGATGGGTCAATACAAAAACAGTTCCCCTTATAAATAACTTGGCTGAAATAATCAATAGCTGTTTGCTTATGAGGTGGTTTTTGTTTATACCTCACTATATCCCCCTCATATATCTCAGTGCCGTTCTTGTCTTTGAGTCCTGTGTATTGCATAACCTCTTGGTTGGGTGCACGGTAGGCAAAATCCTGTTGTTCATTTATCATTTGGGGTTCAAGAAACTCAATCCCGCTAGAATCTATTTGCCATACAATAGCACCTTCTCCTGAATCCTCTAACTTGTCAGAGTGGTACATTGCCAAGTTATCTTTATCCCAAGCTCTAAACTTTATCTCTCGCATCATCCCTCCTTGAAGTTTATACCAGTAATCTCGGACATCCTCTTATAATACTGCACCTTGATTTTAACGTGGGATTTAGGGTAGTCCCTTTCCAATGAGCCGTCTCCTATCCTGGCTCCAAGCTCCTTGAACCAAACGTGTTGCTCAATGCTTTCTTCCCTGCTGATTTCCCGTTGGTTTACCTCTGCCTTGTGTTCTTCTGGTAATGGCTGGGGTTCGCCTTCCTCGTTGCACCAACCCACAGTTGCGCCAGACCCATCTTCGATAGGGTGTGCATAGTTCTTCATCTTCCCCTTCTTAAAGAAAACTTCCTTATGAATTAAGCACCAATGTTCACTCATTGTTTACCTCCTTAACTTGTATTGTCTTAAATTGCCCCATTATGGCTGTGGGACACTTATAGAGCTATTAGAGATTAGGTCGTAAAGTCCATCTATTTTACCTGATATACTTTTTAAGTCTTTTAGAGCTGTATCCCTAACTCCCTGATTGACTAACTCGTGTAGTGCCCCCTTGACTGTAGCGAAGTAGCCCATAATAGCCCAGTCCTCGTATACTTCTTTGGTGTCCTTGCGAATTCTCCTCTTCTTTTTAGACAATATGATGTTCATACTATCTGCTTCCAGCTTGTATTTTGTTCCTATCAGTATCATAATATCCCCCATTCTTTTAGTTTAGCATAGGGCGTATGGTTGCCTATTTCACAAAAACCTAGTTCATTCTCATAAACACCAAGATACTCCACCACTTCCTTGATACCGGCTTGTTTACCCAAAGGAAAGGATATTTCAGCTTGGGCTTTGCATTGATACTCTACCAAACCAATCCAATGACCAGCTTGTAAAGAGTTTTTATTACTACCAATCTTGAAATATTCGTGGGCTAACTTGCGCATTTCCTTTTCCGTTAGCAATCTATTATCCATTAGACCTCCTTTTTAGGGTGTTCTTTGGTGCTCTGGTAAAATTAGCGCAATCACAAGTTTCGCATTTACCTGCACTTGGGTTGTGTTGCCTGCGCTGATGCCCGCAGTTACAAATTTGGCACTTAGCCCTTCTCATTCCCTCCTCCTTGGAAACAGAATCCCCAATAGTTCAGGAATGGTCTCATACATCTTCTTTGCCACCTCCATACCGACACCTCTTTCCTCACTTAATATCTTGCTTAAAGTTGACTGGTCAATACCGATTAACCTAGCAAGCTCTTTATCATTAAGTTTTCTTTCTTGTTTTATTCTCTCTAGTGCTTCTACTAAATCATTCAATTTAGATTCCCCCTGAT
>SDBU01006429.1_pt1 | contig 13819 bp, 30 predicted proteins | sample 2277071 | NCBI WGS metagenome assembly SDBU01 (sample SAMN10397929, study PRJNA504765) | marine sediment metagenome | isolation source: marine sediment core GS08_GC12, 126 cmbsf | place: Arctic Ocean: Gakkel Ridge, Loki's castle | collected 2008
GGTATAGTTTTATGTATAGCCCACAAATAAATGTGAAGCTGTTTAAATAACCCCACGACGGCGGAAAGTTATAGGGATTTAATCTCCTTCGCTCTCTGCCCTTACACTTAGGACACATCGGAAATCCTCACCACATAGATAACACCCTTCCACTTGCGATATTTCATTCTGTGAGTCTTGTTCCCTGCAGTATGAGATTCCCCAAACAGGAGGAACATGACCCAACTCCAAGGATTGCGTTTTGCAAGACCACGATTCGGGCCAACATCAAACTCATTCATCTCAGGGAATGTCTTGTAATCGTAATCTGCACTTACTTTTATTGCAGGGGTCATCCTAACCTCCTATATCCTCGACTTGAAAGCATGTCTGCCATACTCCCCATTTATCCTCGTATAAAATTCCACCTTAGCATCAACACCGCCTAACTTCCCCCGGTGCTCCAGCAAAGGACGATTCAACGGGCTGGATGCAGGGACAACCGGCAAATCCCCCGAAGAACCTAAATAATATACCCTCGGGGGCTGAGAATTAGACCAGCGGTCAACCTCCGGCAACAACTCAAAATATGTGGCTATCTGCATAATTAACCTCCTATATTAGTTAATGTTAATATGGACTCGGAACTGATATTAGAGTGGGTGCGCAGGGTATACATAGCAGGGGTACCCGGTCTTTAGGGTTTCCACTTCGGGCAATTCCCGTTGAGAAACCAAACCGTTTTTGAACCCCACTATACAGATAATATATTATACGCAGTCCCGTGTTTTGCCACAACCCGCTGATATTGCACGCCCTATGACTGAACTGAAGATATGTAAGTATCGTCAACATATATAAATCCCTCAATTATTAAGCCCCTAATGCTCCTAACATCCTTAACATCCTCTAAGAAGTATAACATCCCACATGGATGTATAACATCCTTCTTCGTGCGTGCATGTAGGGTGTGTAACATCTTAAGAGTAAGATAGCACCCTCTTTGCCCGAGAAGAGGGAAATGGTTCCTGGCTGGGAGTTATTGCCTTGCTGTGCATGCTTGGGAAATTAGGACAGTTGGCTAGTGGATGTCAATGGGAAGATTAGTGCCTGTAACATCCTTCCAGAGGGGTGTATAATCCGCCGGCTGGCGGACTAAGAGAGGGGGGAGATCAAGGGTTGAACTATGTATCTTCCATGTATTATGCTTTAGCCCAAGATTTCGCTTGTGCCCTGATGGTGGCTTGGCTAAGTTGTGACCGTGAATACGACGCTACATCTACAATCACTAATTGCCCCTGGCGCTGGGAACGCTCCGGCCAATCGGCCATGTCGTATTCACACCCCGGCGTCAGGGGTATTCTTATGAGGGGATAATGATACAGCTTACTAAAACAGAAAAGATGCTAATTGACCTCATGGCGCGGGGCAAGAGCGTTAGCCCGAAAGGCAGCCGTCAATGGAGTGCCTTTGGAAAGATAACTGACGGCCTGCACTCTACCGGCCATTTCGGTCCGTTGGTTGGCTTTGTGGTGCCTATAGCATTAGAACACTATAGATTTATCCCGTTGAGCCATGCACGAGAACTGTATACAGAGCATTACAGCGGTAAGCCAGGCTCCCGACAGATCACAGATAGACCACTGTAACCAGCCAGTACGGTATCCGCCGGGGTTCGACTCCCCGGCGGGCACGACTTGAACAGGCACCCTAACCAACAGGAGCGTAACAATGACACCCAGACAGCAATTTATTAAGACCTGTAAATATCACGGTGTTGCTGGATATGTACAGCCAGAGGCTAGAGGTGTGATTGAGGCCGAAGCTCCACCTGGTAAAGTGTTCCGGGCAAGCGGAACACACCTCCTTACATCTCCATTTAATACGCAATTTGCTGGATATAAAGATAAGGGTTACCTGGATATTGCCGGGCGAGTATCTTTAGGACTGGAGAACTGCACAGAGCCGGACTGTGAACCATGTGCAGAACCCTTCGGGCTACTCTCTGATACAAAGCGAATTGCATAATCTATAACCTAACCAAGAAGGGGGATAAGATGACACAGCACACACCAGGGCCGTGGAGCTCACAAAGCGTAACTTCAGTGAATGAGAGGGGCGTATTTGTCTATAAGCGTATTGTCAGCCCTCAAGGGAAAACAATAGTCTCTGACAGGGGCTATATAGGAGACAATGCCGAGGCCAACGCCCGGCTAATAGCGGCAGCGCCGGAATTGTTGAAGACATTGAAAGATGCACATGAATGGATAGACGCACAGATAATGACCGCAAACAGTGATCAAATGACCGAACATGATGAAAAGGTCAGGGACAAAGCCGAAGCCTCCATAGCCAAGGCCACCCAACAACCTAACCAATAGGGGGATAGGGTGGCTAAATTGAGAAATATTAGCAAGGGATTGCAGCAAAGACTTGACAGGCTAAAAGAAGAGCGTAAAATTACACTTCGCCGTCTTAAGATAATTGATGATAAAGAACAGCAGCTAAGGGGGCTATTGGCTGACGAGGAAATGCGTTGGCATGGGAAATCTAAGCACGATGAACACGGCACTAATAACCAATGGGGATAAGATGAAAGCACCAGCATCACTAAAACCAAGCCATTACCCGTTCAAGTACACAGAGCAATCCAACACCTTTATGCCCAGAGGAAGGTTGGTCACTGCCGATGGACAAATCCTAGTTGATGGGATTAATTCAGGTGACTTTGGCTACCGCCTTGCTCTTTGCATTAACTTTTGTGAGGGAGCAGATAACTCTGACTTGGAAAATATCCTGCTATTAGAATTATTGGCAGTGCTAAAAAATAACACCTAGAGCACGCGATATCCCCGTAGCCATACCTAACCCCTCCTAAGCCCATAAAGTTGCCCCAGCGCACTGTGTAGCATCAAAAACAGCACTCCAGCGCCTAGCCTGATCCCGCTTTGTGGCGGTCAGGGTGAATACGCCTGGCTGATTACACCTTTCTCCTTTCAACCCCGCTACGCTCCTCTGCATTGTGAACCGACGCATATCTTCGCAGGAACGGGCGATCAACAATCTTCTCGGTGCCGTTGCAGGTGGGGCAGTTATCAGCCCCTTGTATTGGGTTCCCTTCGTCATCGTAGAAATCCCCGTCAACAACCCCGCGCCCCCCGCACGTCTGGCAAGATACCTTTGGCGGCTGTGGCTCGGGTGGTGCTATAAACGATGTTTCTTTGGCTATAAACGGGTGTGGCAAGCCAGAACCGAAGCAGAGAAGAGGCCGTTCAGATATTGGCTCCTGCTCGACCTTTTCGCGCACCACCGCAATATGGTCACCTTCCCAGAGGCGCTTGAACCTTCCCATCAGCCCCTCAGTCATCCATACATGCGCATCACGTCCGCATACGTTCGTATCAGCCAGTAATCCCTTTATCTCCTCCTCCGGGAACTCTCCCTTCACCAGCGAGACGATTCGGTCGTGTAGTGCGTAGCTGCTGGTTTTTTCCTCTCGCATCCAATCTTGGATAATCTTCATGAGAACGGGATCACGATTCTCGGAATGGTATTTCTGCTTGGCGCTAACTTCCATCGGGAGCCTCCTTTGCTAAAAGCCTTGCCAGATTACCGGGCGCAAGGCGCTCCAAGTCATCGGTCGAAATGCCGCCACAGACTTTCGCCATCGCCTTTTTTCTGCGCCATTCTTCCTGTCCTTTATCCCATTTTGCGTCGTATTTCGCCCGTAGCTCCTCAGCCCGCTTTTCCACGGCTACTGGGTCGTGTTGTTTGCAATACCATTTCCCGTCACACAGAACAACACCGTTACGGAGACATTGATGATGGCGGGGCCACATCCCGCCGTCTCGAACTTGTTCGCTGCATCGTTCTTTTGCCATTATAACCTCCTTAAAATGGGATTTCTGGGTTTTCCCTCACAAAGCCATTCCCAAAATCATAGTTTTCAACATCAACTCCACTAGGCGTAGGCTTCTCCGGCTCCCCCAGCGGCAACTCCAGCGTGTCCCCCGAAGTCCACAGGTGCCCGCACCCATTACAGCGCCGGTCGTTGTATTCCCTGTCGGTCATCACGCCCCTAGCCCGGATCGTGCCGTCAGGGCCGCCGGGGGCACCGCACTCAGGGCATGGGGCGTAGTCGTTAGGGGGACAGGTGTAGTCACGGGTCATGGCTTGTTAGCCTCCTTTTTAACTCATAAGGTCGGGACATCTTTGATTTAGATATTCCTCGTAATTATCTTCAATTTGACGCTCATCCATTTCCTCTTGACTCGACACTATTAATCCCCTCGCATCAGCGTTACTACTTTTCGTTTCTGATTTGATATGGTGGATTATAACAAACCCAAAAACAAGCACCCCGATAGACATCGCCAATAATGCAAATAAAATAACTGCTGTATGATTCATTATTAACCTCCTCAAAAAGGGATTTCCCCTTCAGCTTTGTCCTGATCTCTGTAAGCCTGGCTCCGTTGGTAGACCATCTTGTCAGCCGCAAGCGGGCAATTCAGGCCGCTGTCTCTGGCATAGTCCTGGATCTCCTGCGTTGGCCTTACGGGGTGTCTCCGGGCCAGGTGTCCAGTGTCGTCGCCTTGGCTACACTCACAGCGGCCCGCAACGAAGGTACTCCACAGTCCATTCCTTTCTTGGATTCCCAAGACGTGGCCGCAAGTACAGTAAAAGCAATCTTCATCTGGGCTGACGGCAGACATGGCCTCTTGGCGTTTATATTCCGCTCTTTCATTGATAAATCCTGCCGCCACAGATCTAAGAGTAGCCACATTGGGGCGGAACACCCTGCCCGTCTCAGTCTTTGGGTGGCTGGATATATCAAGCACCTTTCTCAGGATGTCAATGGACTTAATTCCATCGCAGAATTTAGTGAAGTGAGCTACCTCCGCTTCTGTAGGCGACCAGCCATAGTCAAAGCAGAATTTTTCAATCAGTTGGTTTTGATTCACGTTCTCTTCTCCACCTTGCGCGTTGTTCGGAAGGATCTTCTTCTTTAAATATTTCCCCATCAAAATATCCTTGATTAATCCATGTACTCATATTAGGGGAAACCGCTCGTCGCCATTGCTCAGACTTTTTGTATGCCTCAAGTTTTTCCATCCACCTATCAAGTTCCTGCTGGTCAGGGTCTAATTTTTTCATTGCTCTATAAGCAGCATCTTTCCCACCCTTGGAATGAATCTTCCATAAACGCTCAAACTCAGCCGGGTACTCCCGGCGAGCTCTTTTAGGTGAGATGGGATTAGGTGGGGTGGGATGGGATGGGATAAGAGACGCAGCTTGTCCGCTGTTTATGAGCTGCTCTTGCGCTGCGCATACACTGCGCTCGACGGGGATTTCTTCAAGCCAACCAATTTTAGGTGAAGACAATCGCTCAAGAGCCTCTATAATTATATTTTCTGATATGTGTATCTGCAAAGCAAGGTCTTTCGCTAATAGCGGAATTCCGCCTTCCTTCCCATTATGGCTCAACCAGCCCTCTCTTGGTTTAGTTGTGAAGGCATGAAGTTCACACAGCATTATCCAGACAGCAAAATGAGCAGCCCCATTTTTATGATCCGTTAAAAGCCATATTAAATTCATGTCTGTCGTATCTGTTTGGATGTCAATTTGCTGTCGCCTGTTAAACGTAGATGTCCTTTCTGTCTCAAAGTTTTCATGCCAATCTTTAATTCTCAGCATTGAGACGTTCCTTAAAAATTTGACATAAACGGTCTACTTCTTTATTGTAAATACAAAATAATATTTCTTTTATGTCTTTTGATAGAAACCCAGATACACATAATACCATCAATAAAAATTGTTCTGTCTGCTTCCTTTGTTCTTTTTCTTTCTCGTGGCAATCCCTACAAAGAGTTACCAGAGAAGTTGATGGGTATTCCCAAGGCTCATTTACTACAGGGTCGTAGTATGTGTGATGTACATGAAGTGTATCTTCTTTGTTTTCACATATCCGGCAAGCCCATTCATCTCGCTCTAACACCTTGAGCCGCTTCTTCTGCCATCTGGGGTCTTTCAGTTTTTCCATGTATGTACCGGACATTGTTTCTACTCACGAAAATACCCCCGACCCCAGTCTGAACGCAGGAACAAGCACAAGGCAAGGCTGCACTGGGGCCAAGGGCAGATTTTAGTGAACGATATACTCATTCCTACGTTCATGCTGGACGTTATCCCTTTTCCAAGCAATAGTCAAGGGAGTTGATTGCTACTTCGCCAACTCTTCTTCCACCAGGGCCATTAGGTGTCGCAAGGTGGGTAGCCCAACACTATAAGCGAGCGGCCCTTTTTGAACCCAACATCTATTCTCGTTGTCCCAATAATCAGCATAGATAGTAATGGATGGTTCTCTGTTTTGAAGTGGAATGATGGCGAACCGTTGCCTGAAGCAAAACGGGAGGGTAAAGAAAACCGTCCCATAATCTTCCGGTTCGTTAGTTGCATCGGAAGAAGTAAGACTCACAGACCACTTGTCCTTAATGTAATCCACGCCGGGTGTATCTTGTTTTTTCTTCATTTGAACTCCTTTTTGTTGTTAGATCGAATCGCAACCATAACCAAATTTCATTAAGCCAAAAAACCACTTACCTAAAAAGGGGTAATCTTGGGGCGGCCAATTTATTCCTGCTACTCTTGCGTGTTTCTCAGTATTAATTATAAATCCACACCAATGCTTGCCGTCTTTGTATTCCAGTGCTGGGCAGGGCGCTTCTGTAAAAAGAATCCCGAACATTTCCTCACCAATAATGCAAACCTCTTCCTGGCAACACCTACCACATTGGTGGCATTGTTTCACCCTGCAATTATCCAGGCCCAGCAGAGGAAGACTAAAATTAACGCCACCACAAGTTCGACCAGGGGGCGTCGCGCTGGTATCGCCGCCCAGCAGAATCCGGTTGCGAGCACCGCAATCGCCCACGCCACCACATCAGCGAATAGGTGCCAGTTCATTGGGACTCCAGGTTATAGATTATGTGCCAAGCTTCGCAAGCCTCAAAATGATGGTCGCCGGGGGTTAATGAACACGCCTCCAATACTCTCCCCTTACTATTCTCCCCACAGTGGTGCGATCAACATTAAATAATTCGCCTATATATTTATGATTAAACTTATTATCTCTATAAATTTTACGGATTATTCTTACATCAGATTCGGATAATTTAGAAACCCCAACTCTTTCTCCAAATACAATATCCCCCCATATCTTTTTGTCTCTCATATTATCGGTATGGGTTCCCATATACAGATGGTGTGGGTTTACACAGGAGGGGTTCCCACACTCTCTTCTGTGCAATATTTGTTTCCCTGGCTTTATCGGTCTCACAAATAGCGCATAAGAGAAGCGGTGTGCTTTTATATTTTGCCCCCGATGCCAAAAATGTCCATATCGCTTTCCATTCAAGCTGGCTTCCCATAACCAGCAATGCTTTGTGACCCGAACCTTATCAAAAAATCTCGCCACTTCCGCTGTTGTTGGTCTATCCATGTGTTCCTCAACAAAAATACCCTTAGCCCCAGTGTGATTGAGATACCGAACATTAGGCAGGGTAAATCCCGGAGCCAAGGGTAAGTCTCTGTGTGATGATATGTCCAATACCTCAACCACGCCAGAATTTAATCATTACCTGACGGGGAAACAACATTTACCATCGGCTCCCAGCCAATGATTGTCCCGTGGTATGCTGTTGTTTTATGACCCGCTACCCGGATCGGCCTCGAAAAGTCCACCACCCGGCAGCAGTTGCTCTTTTTCTTGACCAGCGCCCGTCGGTTGGGGTCTCTGTTGATTGCATCACGCACCCCTTCGCAGAATTGCAGGTCCGTAAGCGGCAGCCAGCCGTTGCCTTTTTTGCCATGGGTGATGATATTAGGTTCGGTCATTTCTCAAACAGCCAGGCGAAGCGTTCACGGATAGCGTCTTCCTCGTAGGCTATGGTTGTGCAATCACAGCACTCCTCTACAAAGGAGCGGAGAAGGGCGTAGTATTGTTTCGCAAAGGTATCAAATCCGTGCATATCCGTAAGCGGGGATGGCTGGAATTTCTGCCGGAACTGTTCGATCTGTTCTTGTATTTCACTCATCGGTGGCCTCCGGTTTTTTGAGGGCGGCTTCAGCAATCTCAATTTCTTCCTCAAATTCATCCCAAGTAGCTATGTCGCCGTTTAGGTGATACCCATCTACCCCATTGCTATCGTTAACAATGGCAAGCAGTCCCCCCAATGCCCCTTCCAACTTCCCCACCCGCTCCCGCTGCTGGGCCTTGATCTGCTCGGCGGCGTTGGCGATGGCCCTTATAGTATAACCGCTAATCTTGGCAGACGACCCTGGGTCTTCTAATTGCTCATATACCCGGTCGATTGCATAGTCCACCAATTCCGTCAGGATTTTGTGTATTTCAGGCATCATCCTCTTTTCTCCTCCAAGTTTTGCCATCCCATACCTCAGTAACTTTTCCACTTCCCCTACAACTCTCACAGTCTCCAACATAGGTTTTCATCCCAAAGACCTCTTCAACAAAATGGTCTCCAGTACCATCGCATTCGTAACAATCTATGGTAATCTCATTTAAATCCTCAGCCATCATTTCCTCTTGCTGTTAGCCAGGCTACGCAGATTGCACGGGCCAAAGTCGAAGCGTCGCCAGAGCCTATAATTACGAGCGAGTCGCTATGGATGTCTACTACCCAACGATCAGGGCCGTCCTTTTCAATTCCCACATCGTCAAATTCGTCCAGCAACTCCATCGCCGCCGCTACGTCGCCGGGCCAATTAGGGGCATATTCAAGTGCATTGTACATTTCAGGGATAGTCACATCATCTGTCGGCTCCCAAAATTCTGCATTAGTAACAGGAGGACGCAATAGTCTTCTTAGAAAGCCTTTGCTAAATCTGTGCTTGCCCCACCAATATCCCAACTTCTCCGCAATCGTCCGCTGGAGATCGGCGTCGGTCATTTGGGAGATAGGGGTCATAGCGATAGCCTCCACCCTGCTACTGTAATTATCAGCCCAACGATGAAAGCCAGTATGCCCCCTATCATGGTCGATCCGACCCATAGTTTGACTTGGCTCCAATTAATTTTCATCTGAACCTCCAATCCTAAAGTCAGTTAGTTTTGCCCGCCCTGCCACCCTATAGCCAACAATCGTAGCGAGTCTCGTAGACATGATCTATTGTTCTTTCTGTACGAGACTCATCCTGCCATTCGACCGTAAATAATCTTCCACACTTAGGACATTTAACTTCCTTTTTCTGTGCAGTTAATTTTATCACGGTTTTATTGTATGAAGATGTGCTAATGTTAATCACCCCCTTTCATTTTACTTCCAACCGAGGCTACGAAGGAACCTCACCTTGTCCCGAATCTCCTCAGCATGTTTCCCGTTGCCGCTGTTCCAAGAGTTCCAAGTTGCCAACCAGTCATCTCCATTCTTTTCTCGTTCCTTTTGCAAACGGGCCAATACCTGCTGCCGCTCCCATTCAAGGTTAGACAACAACTTCTCAGCGATGCGAGACTGCTCCCACTTTGTTGGCTCTCTACCATATATGTCTTTAGCAAGAAAGTAAACCCGCTGGTGGTAACGCCCGAATTCGAGATTTGCAAGATTGATCGGCCACAAACCTCCACCACTTTCGTGCCAGTCGTAGGCCGCATAGGTGAGACCAAGATCATACGGTTTCCCCCATTCATAACTTGCCCGGATCGAATCCCGCTGCGCTTGAGATGCGTCTGCCCACCACTCGCTCGGGGATTGTTGGGCGGATAGAATTGTACAAAAGCATGCTATGATTACTAAATGTTTCATAGTGGATCATTACATGTTGAGAAAAGACCATATTCTGCCAGTAATAATGGCACTTATGGTTGGTTGAGAAATGGAAAACATTTTTGCTAAATCTATTTGTTTATACTCCCCCGTTGAATACAGATGCTTAATCTTTTCTACTTGATCCCGATTCAATATTGCGTGAAAATTATTCTCTCCGTATTCAGTGTGCCCCCGTTCTTTTTTATCTCGCATATTATCAGCAGGTGTCCCTAAATATAAATGATTAGGATTAACACAGTTTGTATTATCACATTTATGGAGAACTTGCAATCCATTAGGAATAGGCTGAACAAATATCTCAAATGCTGCTCGGTGAGCTCTAGGAGACAAACCCTTAGAAGCAAACTTCCCATATCCTTTCCTATCCTTTGCGGCCAACCATTCCCAGCAATAATTTGTTTTTACTACTTTTGATAAAAAGTGCTTCTTTACATCATTATTTTTAAGAGTGCGCACGACTCCATCAAGATTATGGGCTTCAAAGTGGTAAGGAAGAACCCTTTTACACCTACCGCATATATTGGGAGGCGTTTCTCCAAGCGGATAAAAGTTATACTCTGAATCATCGTTAGGGGCCAATATCCCGCAGATAGGTACTAATATATCCATATTGATAATGTGATACGCTCCGGGCCGATGCTTTCTTATATATCGCAAATTAGTATATTTGGCATACATGATCTTCTCGCAAAAATGCCCCTCCCCGGCGATGGAATCTAGAGCCAACACTAAGGGAGGATAGCACCGGGTTAGGGGCAAGTGTGTAGTTGAGTACATTGACTCTAAATTCCATACTCAAGGTTACTACTTTTCTGCTGCATTGTCAAGGTCGGCTTGCTCATCTAATCCCCCATCCGGTCCCCTTTTTGGGCTGCCGGAATCCCAAAACTAAGAGGGCGAAGAACAGGATCACATAGGGTATGGTTACGATCCAGGCTATCATTTCTCAATCCCTTCTAGCCCCTCTTCCATTTCGGGCACCCAATTATAGTTATCAGGGACATGGATATATGAAGCGCAACGAACGACATATTGTCTCAACGTATCCTCTAGTTCTCTCACCTGTTTTTCATCGTATATTACCCAAAAAATGATGAGAACTAGAATACACACGGCCCCTACAACAAAACCGATCACTGGGCCGTCGTAGGAATTAATCATTTTAATAGCACCTCCTTTTTCGACAACTTCCCCAGCACATGGGCCACGAGAAGCATGACCGCTAGCACGACAAGGGTTTTGGCGAGGATCATTTCAGCGCCTCCGGCAGTTCTCTTATCCTTAAATCTGCTGGCCACTCTTCTGGATTGTGGCTCACCTTGCCATTTAATTCCAGTTGTTTAATAAATACGGGAGTTCCGGTTGCCCGGCCTTGATCTACAATATCATAGACCCATGTAAGTTTACAGGGGCGTCGCCTTGGGCCGGATTCACAACCAATAATAAGTCCGTCAATTTCATCTAGCCCCCCCCATAATAGCCCTTCCAATAGAGGCTCCAGCGATACTATCCGGGTCGCCAGGTTCGTCTGCAAGAGTATCGGTATCATCCTGTCCGCCGATTCCTGGCCCCATACGCTGACGCCGCCGACGAGGTTGGGGATGGGCTTATCGCCATAGGCATATTTAGTATAATGATTCAAAATGCTCTGCATCCTTTCAGGTCGCTTAGTCAGTGCAATAAATATGTGCTGAGAACATTCTAATATTTTAACCAGCATACTTCTTATATTACCGGGGGCGTGCCGCTTATGGAACGGATCAGACATAAAGCACAATGCTATCACCTGGGGCTTCTGCTTGCTGTTCACCTGGGACAGCCGCTCCGGGTGGAATGTCGGGCGGAAAGGCTCGTCTGCGGGATAGCCGCACCTGCCCTCCAACCTGCCTTCTGCTGTTCGCCTTGCCCAGCAGTTATCGCAGCCTGCACCTACCGGGGAACAGCCCGAAAATGGGTTCCATGACCGATCCCAATAAATCCCCTTCGCCAGCCGGTCAGCCCTGCTCATGGAACCGCTCCTAGTAGGCATCTTTAATTGGCTTCCAGACGAGATCAATTAAGCCCTTGCTGAAATGTTCAGCGAGAACAAAATAGAATTTATCCTTGAGCAGTCCCAGCACTTCCTCCCCCCGCTTATCCTCGGCGGCCTTGATCTGGGCACAGACAGGGCAGTCAGTTACTTTCAAAGTAACTTTGCCTAATTGTGCCCAGTGTCCGCAATCGAAGCTCGCAATCCCGAATCCTTCATCAAGAGTGTAATAAGCAATGCAGGTACCTATCATTACGCCTCCTGTAAAAGATGTTTCCAATATACTCTCCTAATAATGTATCCTATTTGGCTCGGATCAACGCCATAAATATCAGCAATATCTTTATATCTTATCTTTTCATATTTGCGCATATTGCGAATAGATATGACATCAGCTTCGGATAATTTAGATTGCCCATTTCTTTCTCCAGCGGCAGTGATAGAATTCCCCCATATCATTCTATCCCGCATATTATCCTTTTGTGTACCCATATACAAATGATTGGGATTAACACAATTTCGCTTCCCACATTCTCTCCTGTGCAATATCATTTTGCCATCTTTAATCGGGCCTACAAATAATGCATACGAGAAACGATGTGCTCTTACCCTTTGACGATCCCGATAAGCAAATTGCCCATACCCCCATACTATACAACCAGTCCAAAGCCAGCAATGCTTTGTAATTAGAACTTTATCGAAAAAACGAGCGACTTCCGCTGTTGTAGGTCTATCCATCTGATATTCTCGCAAGAATGCCCCCTCCCCGGTGATGGAATCTAGCACCAACGCTAAGGAAGGGTAGCACCAGGGTAGGGGCAAATGAGTAGTTGAGCATATTGATGCTAAATTCCATAGCCAATATTAACGCTTTTCTGATGCATTGTCAAGGCTTCTCCCACCTCCCTGTTTCGCCAAAAGTTCCTCGAACTCAGCCGCCCGCAAGACCACTACCTTTTCGATCCTGTAGCCGTTTCTGTAAAGATGCGGCCATTTTATACCCCAATCGGATTCAATTTTATTTATTACCTCTCTGCGGGTATCCCTTACCGTCCAAGAATAGAGTACGTCATTAGCATTAAAAACTGCCCACATCCTGTTAATCTTCATGGTTTAGCCTCCAATGTTAGGGGACGGCGCCAGCGACCAGCCTCGCCGGCCGCTGTAGTTCGTACACTCGGATCACATTGCCTTCAAAGAGCACGCCGTCCCATTAGTAAATGATCTCAATTTCCGTCCTTGGCCGGTGGCTGTAGATTTTGAATATCCCGCCGCCTTGGACTTGACTGTCATCTCTCCAATAGATCCCTGTCAATGAATCCTTTAGCAGTTTAACGCAGTTATCGAAATCGGGGCGCTTAATGTGATGCGCCGGATGCGGATTGGCAGCCCCGTTTATATTTAAAGCAATATCACGTGGAGAAAGAGTATCGAATGAATGTAACCGCATTTCATCAATCTTTTTCTTGGATGTACCTTTGGGTATTGGCATCCAAAACACCACATAAAGGATTACTACCCCCTCTATCGGCCTCTTCGGCGCATTATCCATACATAAAGCCAGGAAGTCCGCCTTGTCGCTTGCCGAGGGATCATAGGTGCCCCTAGCGTCCCCCCGCTGCCAGTTGCGGTGCCGTTTCTGACTCTTAGGGTTGCCAGGGACAGTGAAATGGATACGGTTCATATCAAAGGTTCCCTTCCTGCTTTCCAAGCGTCATACCGAGCCTTGCGGATATTTGCCCAGTTTTTCCGCATCATTTTCGCCTGCCGCAATCCTTTTTTTGCTGTCTTCCGGGTGAGGACATATTCTTTGCAATATGCCTTTAGCCCTTGGCGACTGGGGTTGATGCGTCGGCTGGGTAGGTTATCTTTATTCCATCCGAAATGGCCCCAGCCGAAGTGACTCCACAGCCAGCGGAATACCTTTTGGATTTTCTTTATCACTGGCTCTCACTAATGTAGGGTT
>SDBU01006430.1_pt1 | contig 13818 bp, 16 predicted proteins | sample 2277071 | NCBI WGS metagenome assembly SDBU01 (sample SAMN10397929, study PRJNA504765) | marine sediment metagenome | isolation source: marine sediment core GS08_GC12, 126 cmbsf | place: Arctic Ocean: Gakkel Ridge, Loki's castle | collected 2008
GGGAAATTCAATCAAGATGTACATTTTCGGTTTCTTCTCGTTATCCTCTGCCGAGAAAAGATTTTCCTTTTCCCAATATTCCTGCCACTTCTTTTCTATTTTCGTAAAATCGTATTCCATTTTATTTTACCAATGCTTTGATTGTTTTTAAGTTTTCTACATCTTCTCCCGCTCTTTTCTTCGGGGTCTCCAGGATAAAGGGGAGTGGACGCAGAGCAGGGTGGTTGACAATTCGGGTAAAAGCTTCTTTGCCAATTTCTCCTTTCCCGATGTCTTCGTGTCGGTCAACGCGTGAGCCCAGGGGTGTTTTGGAATCATTGGCGTGAATCAGAAAAAGGCGATTAATTCCAATAAGTTCGTCAATCTCTTTCAGCATTTTCTCTAAGCCACTTTCTGTAGCAATGTTATAGCCGGCCGCATAGGCGTGAGCAGTATCAAGACAGAGTCCAAAATATTTCGCTTCTTTTATTCCTTTAATGATTGCAGTAAGCTGCGCAAAATTATAGCCCAAAACCGTTCCTGCTCCGACAGTATTCTCCAGAAGAATTTTCAAGCGTGGTTTTGTCTGATTGACGATTTGATTTAATGCGCTAACAATGCGGGAGATACCGTATTTCTCTCCTTTTCCTTTATGATTTCCAATATGAGTAACAAAATAGTTGGCTCCCAGAATTTCTGCTCTTTTGATGTCTTCGATATAGGCGGAAATTGACCTTTGATACAGGGGCTCTTCAGGAGAGGCGAGATTAATCAAATAAGGAATATGGACAACAACCGGCGTAATTTTTGCCTCTTTTCTTCTTTTTTTAAATTCCTCTACTTCCGCTTTTTTTAATTCTTTTATTTGCCAGCTGCGCGGACTGCGGGAGAAGATTTGGAATGTATCGCATCCAAGCTCCTTTGCCCGGTCTACCGCCTCGTAAATTTTACCGGCAATAGAAACGTGAACTCCAACCTTCATTTCGTTTCTTTCTTTAAATCCGGCGGTTTTTGTTTCGTTTCGATATGCCCGTCAAGATAAAGGATGTTATATCCACCTGGATGGGGTAGGGGGATTTTTTCATTAACCGCCGTCATCTCCATCATTAACCACTGTTTATTTCTATCAGGAAGCGAATCCGGGTCCTGGTTGCTGAAGCGGTCATTCCAGATGTAGGTTATCCCGTCTTTCTTTAATTCACCGGGAAGGGAAGGGCAGAGAAAAATATCCTTATTCCCCAGATAGGAGTGAAGAATATTGGCAAAAGAATTTTTATCGGAGGAATTTTTGGGATAGAAACAGGCAGAGGGAAGATTACCATCATTACTCATCGTAAACATCGTTAGCGCATAATAAATCTGCTTCAGATTATTCCTGCAAGAAACCTCCTTTGCTTTTCCTATCGCTTTATAGGCGCCCATAGGTAAAGAGCTAAGAATTGCAGTTACCGCCATTAACTCGATTAAGGTGAAACCGCCCCGACCTAAAAATTTTGTTTTCATTTATTTATAAACTTTTTTCTGTGCTTTCTTTATGCTTTTGTAATTCTTTCTTTCTTTTAAAAACTGTCTTCCTCTTTTCATCCCACCATTCAGAAAGTTTATTCCACTCCAGAACAACCACTGTGTTCCCTATTTTCTTTCCTTTCCCGGGTTTTGTTCTCCTTACCTTCAAACCTCCAATATCATGCATAAAGAAAGAGAAGACAATAATTACTAAAAGCAGAAAAATAATAAACTTTTTCATTGTTTTATTATAGCACAAAGATGACACCTTTCAAATTTTTTTTATTAGTTGACAGAAATTCTATTCTGTAGTTTAATATAGATACCTTTTCGGGGTAGGGTGAAATTCCCAATCGGTGGTAAAAGCCCACCAGTCCCCTCTTCTTGCTTTCGCAAGAAAGCAAAGGGGACAGAGCTGGTGTAATTCCAGAGCCGACAGTAAAGTCTGGATGAAAGAAAAGGAAATGGTGTATTAATCCCGGGAAGGACCCGGGATTTTTTTATTGTAGGGGAATTTCCTTTTTAAACACTTACCACGAAAGCACGAAGTTAAAGAAGACACGAAGAAATAAAAGCAACCACGAATTTCTCTAATTACGCGAATTAAAGAATGATATAAAATTCGATTAATTCGTATAATTCGTGGTTAGAGTAATTTATAGTTTTTCGTGCTTTCAAGTTTTCGTGTCTTCGTGGTAATCTTTGTAATTTATATGGAAGAGAAATACTTAAAATTAGCAATCAGTTTAGCAAAGAAAGGGTTGGGTTATACCAATCCCAATCCCTTAGTCGGTGCAGTAATTGTCAAAAATGGAGAAATAGTCGGGAGAGGTTATCATCACGGATATGGTCTTCCTCATGCTGAAATAGATGCCTTAAGGAAAGCAAAGGAAAAGGCAGGTGGAGCAACGCTTTATGTAAATTTAGAACCCTGCTGTTTTTTCGGCAAAACTCCTCCCTGCACAACCGCCATTATTAAAGCCGGAATTAAAGAGGTCGTTATTTCTTTAAAAGACCCTAATCCAAGGGTCTCGGGAAAAGGAATCAACCAATTAAAAAAAGCAGGCATCAAGGTAAAAACAGGTGTCCTAACAGAAGAAGCAAAAAAACTTAATGAGGTTTATATAAAATTTATTACGACAAAAAAACCTTTTGTCACCCTGAAAACTGCAATGAGTATCGATGGAAAGATTGCGACTAAAACCGGGGACTCAAAATGGATAACCTCAAAAGATACAAGAGATTTTAGCCATAGGTTAAGGTTTCAGTATGATGGGATTTTAACCGGAATAGGGACGGTACTGAAGGATAATCCTTACTTGAATTATTATCCTCCCAGAAATTTCAAAGAAAGTATAAAGCGGTTTACCAAAATTATTGTTGATAGTTCCGCAAGGATTCCTTTTAATGCCAATCTTTTTAAGAATTCGAGGGTAATTTTAGCGACGACAAAAATGGCTCCGCTAAATAAATTAAAGAAATTAGAAAAAAAAGGCGTTGAGATTATAGTTTTAGAAAAAAATAAAAAGGTCGACCTTCTTAAATTAATGGAGGAATTGGGGAAGCGGGAAATATCGAACCTTCTCATCGAGGGAGGAGGAAAAATTAATGAATCCATTTTGGGGTTAGGAATTGTGAATAAGGTTTACTTCTTCATCTCTCCCAAAATCATTGGAGGAAAGGATGCCAGAACGCCGGTAGAAGGGGAGGGAATTAAAAGTTTGCAAGAGGCAATTTTATTGAAAGAAACCAGGTGCCAGAAAATTGGAAATGATTTTTTGATGGAGGGATATGTTTACCGGACTGATTGAAGAATTAGGGGAAGTAAAATTTAGAAGCCAAAAAAGTAATTCTTTAATCCTGGGAATTAAAGGAGAAAAAACGCTAAAGGATAGTAGGGCTGGGGATAGTATCTGCGTGGATGGAGTTTGTTTAACAATAAGTAATATTAAAAACGGAATTCTTTTTTTCGATGTAATGGCAGAAACCCTAAAGGTAAGTACCCTGAAGGAGCTAAGAATTGGAAAACGAATAAATTTAGAACGTGCCTTAAAAGTAGATGCTCGTTTTGGCGGACATTTTGTGAGTGGACATATTGATGGAATAGGAAAGATTATAGGAATAACCTTGAGAGGAAATTCAAAAGAGATTAAGATTGCCACGTCCGCCAAGGCGGACTCGCAACGACTTCGTCGGATTGCCACGCCTTCCGATTTTATGCAGTTTATTGTTCCCAAAGGTTCCATTGCAGTTGATGGTGTTAGTTTGACGGTAGTTGATGTAGGGAGAAATTATTTTACGGTTTCTCTGATTCCCCATACTTTAAAAAATAGTACATTAGGAATGAGACGGCAGGGGGATAGGGTTAATATTGAACTGGATATCCTTGCCAAATACGTAGCAAAGAAATGAAATTTAATTCTATCGAAGAAATTATCAGGGACTTTAAGAAAGGAAAATTCATCATAGTCATTGATGACGAGAGTAGAGAAAACGAAGGAGACCTGATTCTTGCGGCAGAAACGGTTACTCCCGAAGGTATCAATTTCATGGCTAAAGAGGGAAGGGGGCTCATTTGTTTAGCTATCGTTGGCAATCGTCTTGATGAATTAAAAATTAACCCGATGGTCTCCGAAAATACTGCGCATCAGCGAACGTCCTTCACCGTCTCGGTTGATGCCAGAGATGGTGTTTCTACGGGAATCTCTGCAGCTGATAGAGCAAAAACAATCAAAACAATCCTTAATAAAAAAACAAAACCAACCGACGTTGTCCAACCAGGACATATCTTTCCTATCCGCGCAAAGGAGGGCGGAGTACTGGTGCGCGCCGGACACACCGAAGTCGCAGTTGATTTAGCAAGATTGTCCGAAGTTTATCCCGCCGGGGTAATTTGCGAAATTATGAACGACGATGGAACAATGGCGAGAACCCCCGAACTTCTGAAGTTTGCCCATCACCATCAAATTAAAATCTGCACTATTGCTCAGGTCATCGCCTACCATCAGAAGAAGGAAAAACTGATCAGGAAAATTTTGACTACTTTTCTTCCCACTGAATACGGGGATTTTAAACTTGTTCTTTATGAAAGTTTCGTCGATAAAAATTACCATCTTGCTTTAAGAATGGGGAATCTTAGATTGAATAACAAAAAAGACAGTATCCTGGTAAGGGTTCATTCCCAGTGTCTCACCGGTGATATTTTCTCCTCCCTGCGCTGTGACTGCGGGAAGCAACTTCACCAGAGTATGAAACGGATTGCTCGGGAGAAAAGAGGGGTTCTCCTTTATATGAGACAGGAGGGTAGGGGGATTGGCCTGGTAAATAAACTAAAAGCTTACTGCCTCCAGGAGAAAGGTCTGGATACAGTGGAGGCAAACAAAAAATTAGGATTTAAGGATGACCTCAGAGATTATGGAATTGGAGCGCAAATTCTGGTTGATTTGGGTCTTTCCCGCATCCGACTTTTAACCAACAATCCCAAAAAGATTGTAGGACTGCAGGGCTACGGATTGGAGGTAGTGGAACGTGTTCCGATAGAGATTAAGCCAACTAAACATAATAAAGATTATTTAAAAACAAAAAAGGAAAAGATGCATCATTTATTGGAAAAAATATGACCACGAATGAACACGAATAAAATATTTAAGAATATAAAATTGTATGTTTATTTCGTGCTTTCGTGTCTTCGTGGTAAAAAATAGTTATATGCAGTTAAAAAAAGGAGGAGAAACATTATGAAAGTAATAGAAGGGCAGTTGAATGCGGAGGGTAAAAAATTTGCGCTGGTTGTTAGCCGATTTAATGAATTCATCAGCAAAAGATTATTGGAAGGGGCTCTGGACTGCTTAAAACGGCATGGAGCAAAGGATGAAGATTTGATAACTATCTGGGGACCGGGCTCCTTTGAACTTCCCTATCTCGCCAACATTTTGGCAAAAAAGGGAAAATATGATAGTATAATCTGTCTGGGGGCAATCATCAGGGGAGACACGCCTCATTTTGATTATATCGCCAGTCAGGTCTCAAAGTCCATCGGCCAGATTTCCCTCACAACCGACATTCCGGTTATTTTTGGGGTTATCACTGCCGAGACGATAGAGCAGGCAATCGAACGCTCTGGCATCAAGAAAGGAAATCGCGGCTGGGATGCGGCTTTGTCCGCCATTGAAATGACCAATCTGTCCGATAAAATAAAGTAAGATGGGGAAGAGGCGCAGGGCAAGGGAACTTGCTCTCCAGGTTCTTTATCAATTAGATATTAGAGAAGAACGGTCAGAACACATTCTACCTGAATTCTGGGAGGAGAATGATGCCGAGAAAGATGTAAGGAATTTTGCCAATACCCTTGTAAAAGGGGTTGAGGAAAAAAAGTTAGAAATCGACAAACTGCTCACTGAATTCGCCTTTAACTGGAAGCTTTCCCGGATGTCGGTCATTGACCGAACTATTTTGAGATTAGGGAGTTTCGAAATTCTTTTCTTGAAGGAAATTCCTCCGGCGGTTTCAATCAATGAAGCAATAGAACTCGCCAAGATCTTTGGGACCGACGATTCCTTTAAGTTCATTAATGGAATTTTAAACAGAGTCAAAGAGATGAAATGAGAAAGAAAATTTTTTTGTTTTTGAGAATAGTCATTAGTTTTCTTCTTCTCTTTCTTCTTCTGAAGTTTGTCAATTTAAGTCAATTCATTACTATCCTGAAAAAAGCTGATAAAAAGATTATTCTTGTTGTTGTTTTCCTTAATCTGATGATTGTTCCTTTTATTTCCTATCGCTGGCAGATTATCCTCGCCTCCCAGAAATTCTTGATCAAACTTTCTGAACTTGTTCGCTTAACCTTCATCGGAATGTTCTTTAACAATTTCCTCCCTACGTCTGCGGGAGGTGATGTAGTGAAAGGTTATTATCTTCTTAAGGATGAGGATAGCGATAAAAAGATAGATTTGGGTGCTTCAGTTCTATTTGATCGAATCATCGGAACAATCTCAATAATCATTATGGCTTTAGTTGCCGCAATACTATTCTACAGAAAGTTGCCGCTTAGCTCCATTCTTTTTATTCTTTTCCTGACTATTTTTATTTTCTCCTTGGTCATTTTTCTCAGAAACCGGAACTTGGCAAAAAGATTCTCCCGGTTTTTTCGTTTTTATAAGCATAAGACGTTGGATATCCAAAGCAAAAAAATCTATGAGAGATTTCACTGTTATATGCATTCCCAAAGGATGCTGACAAAATCCATAGGAATTTCTTTCATCACTCAGATTTTTTCAATCCTGATGAATTACCTGATTATCATTAGTTTAGGGGCACGGATTCCTCTTTTTCTTCTCTTTGTTTATATTCCCCTGATATGGGTCTTTACTCTCTTTCCCTCAATTAATGGTCTGGGTATACGAGAAGGTTTCTATGTCTATTTTTTCAAGGGAATTATTGGCAAGGAAACCGCCTTTGCTCTTTCTGTTCTTATTTTAGGTCTTATAGTTCTCAATGGCATTATTGGCGGTTTCATTCATTTGGCAACGGGAGAAAAGGTAAGGGTGGCGGAAAAATGAAGGGAGAAAAATGAAAAAGGTGAGAGTTGGTATTATTGGCGTTGGTGGTATGGGAAGCGCTCACGCAAAAAACGTTAAGGAGCTTGAGGAAACAGAACTGACTGCGGTCTCTGATGTGGACCAGGAAACCCTGGATAAGGTTGCTCAAGAGTATAATGTTCCCGGTTTCACCAACTATAAAGAACTCATAAAAAGCGGTCTGGTCGATGCGGTCTTTATTGCTACACCTCATTACTTCCATCCTGAAATTGGGATAGCGGCAATGGAGGCCGGTCTTCACTGTCTTTCGGAAAAACCAATCGCGGTGAGTGTAAAAGAAGCCGATGCATTCCTGGAAGCAGCTAAACGTACCGGAAAGGTTTTTGGGGTAATGTATCAAACCAGAGCCCTTCCCATAATCAGAAAAGCAAGAGAAATTATTGAAAGCGGAAAACTTGGTGAAATCAGGCGCACCTCAATGATTAATCCGGATTATAGATGCCAGGCCTATTATGACAGCGGCACCTGGCGCGCTACCTGGTCAGGGGAGGGCGGGGGAGTCCTGATTAACCAGGCACCCCATGGAATGGACCTTTTTATGCTTCTGGGCGGGATGCCATCCCGGGTAACGGCAAGAGTCAGAACAAAACTGCACAAGATTGAAGTGGAGGATGAAGCCGATGCACTCCTGGAATATCCCAATGGCGCCTGGGGTTATTATCTTGTATCTACCGACGAAGCACCTGTTGGAAAACGGATTGAAATTTCCGGAGATAAAGGGAAACTTCTCCTGGATGATGAAACACTTAAATTCTATTCCCTAAAAACCTCTATTCCGGAATTTACGGTTGAGAATAAGGGAATGTGGGGAGGACCGGAAATTGTTGAAGAAAAACTGGAACTTCCTGAATGTGAAACCGGTCATAAAGCCATTGCCAAAAATTTTGCCCGCTGCATTTTAAAGGGAGAAAAGCTTCTCGCTCCCGGGGAAGACGGCATTAAAAGTGTGGAATTCATCAATGCTATTATTCTCTCAGGGAAAAAGAATAAACCGGTTGATATTCCCGTGAACCGGGAAGAATACGAGGAACTACTAAAAGGTTTAAAGAAAAGTTCCATACAAAAAAAGAACGTTAAGGTTCAGCGGGTCACCGACCCCGGTCTCACTGAAAAAAGGAGTTAAGATATGAAAAAGGGAAATCCTCTGGAGAAAAAGTTACTTTATAAAAGAAAACTGGTCTGGGATGAATATGGCGAAAAACTGAGAAAGAATGCCTTAAAGTTCGCTGAAGGATACAAGGAATTTTTAACCAGGGGAAAAATGGAACGGGAAGCAATAACTGAAAGTGTGAAAATAGCGGAGGAAGCCGGCTTTCTTTCCCTGGAGAAGTCAAAGAGGGTCTCCAAAAGAAAAAAATTTTATGCTCTTAACCGAGACAAGAATCTGGCATTGGCAGTTTTAGGAAAAAGACCAATTTCAGAAGGAGTAAAAATTATTATTTCGCACGTTGATTCTCCTCGCCTCGATTTAAAACCGCATCCTCTCTACGAAGACGAAAATCTTGCGTTCTTTAAAACCCACTATTACGGAGGAATCAAGAAGTATCAGTGGGTAACCATTCCCCTTGCCCTGCACGGAGTAGTTATTCTAAAAAATGGCAAGAAAATAGAGGTAAATATCGGTGAAAAAAAAGAAGAACCGGTTTTTACCATTAGTGACCTCCTGCCTCATCTTGCTGCCGATCAGATGAAGAAAACTCTGGAGAAGGGCATCGAGGGGGAGGCCTTAAATATTTTAGTAGGGGGTATTCCTTACAAAGAAAAAGAGGTAAAGGAAAGAATAAAACTAACAATTTTAGAATATCTGAACGAGAAATATGGAATAACGGAGGAGGATTTGGTCAGCAGTGAGATTGCCGCAGTACCAGCCGGGGAAGCGAGAGACCTTGGTTTTGATAAAAGTTTAGTTCTCGCTTACGGCCAGGATGATAAAGTTTGTGCCTACAGTTCCCTGAAAGCAATCTGTGAATTACAAGAGCCGCAAATTACATCCATTTGCCTCTTCGTTGACAAGGAGGAAATTGGCAGTGAAGGAACGACAAGTGCTCAATCAACATTTTTCCTTTCTTTTCTCTCCAAAATATTAAGGCGCTCTCTCCCTTCCGCAGGCGAATCTCAACTGCGTGAGGTTCTTTCTTCCTCTCAAGTCATATCCGCTGATGTCAATGCCGGAATTGACCCTGCCTACAAAGACGTTAATGAGTTAAGAAATAGTCCCAGGATTGGCTGCGGGGTTGTCCTGACAAAGTTTACCGGTAAAGGGGGGAAGTTTAACAGCAGCGAAGCAAGTCCGGAATTTGTTGCCTATCTGCGCAATCTGTTTGCAAGACGAAAGGTTATCTGGCAAACCGGAGAACTGGGAAAGATTGACAAAGGAGGCGGGGGAACGGTCGCAAAATATGTAGCCCGATATAATTGCGAAGTCATTGACTGCGGAACACCTCTCCTCTCAATGCATGCGCCATTGGAGATTGCACATAAAGCGGATATCTACTCCACTTATCAGGCCTATTCCGCTTTTTATAGCGGGTAAACATAGCAATTTAAATGTAGTAGTCGAGCTTGCTCGACAATTAAATACATTATGAAAAAGAGAATTTTAAGCGGGATGAGACCCTCGGGGAAACTGCATTTAGGGCATGCCGAAGGAGTTCTGAAATACTGGGCTAAATTACAGGACGAGTATGAATGCTATTATGAAATTGCGGATTTACATGCTCTTACCACCGACTATCAGGACACCTCGGAAATCAAAGAGAGTATCAGAGAAATGATGGTTGATTGGCTCTGCCTTGGTTTAGACCCCAAGAAAAGTGCTCTTTTCATCCAATCCGAAGTCCCCGAGCATTCCGAACTACATTTACTTCTTTCAATGATTGTTCCTTTACCCTGGCTGGAGCGCTGCCCCACCTACAAAGAGCAATTAAAGCAGATAAAGGATAAAGATATTTCCACCTATGGATTTTTGGGTTATCCGGTACTCCAGGCCGCAGACATTCTTCTCTACAAGGCAAATGCGGTGCCGGTAGGGGGAGACCAACTGCCGCATTTAGAGTTGACCCGGGAAATCGTTCGTAGGTTCAACTATCTCTACAAAAAAAAGGTCTTTCCCGAACCAGGACCCCTCTTAACAAAAACCCCTAAAATACCTGGAATAGACGGCAGGAAGATGAGTAAATCGTATCATAACTGTATTTATCTTTCCGATTCTAAAAAGGTTGCCCGGGAAAAAGTAATGCAAATGTTTACCGACCCGAAAAGAATTCACAAAAAAGACAAAGGTCATCCTGGGGGCTGCGTTGTTTTCGCCTTTCAGGACATCTACAATAAAGAAAGGGCATCTACAATCAAAAAAGATTGCCTCTCCGCAAAAATCGGCTGTACGGATTGTAAGAAAATTCTGTGTGAGAAACTTGTTAAATCTTTAGAACCTCTCTTTAAAAAAAGAAAAAAATTTGTTGGCCAGCCAAAGTTAATCAACGATATCCTGAATGAAGGAAGAAAAAAAGCAAGGGAAACCGCCAGGAGGACATTGCAGGAAGTAAAAGAAGCAATGAAGATATAGCTGTCATTGCAAGAATGAACAATAATATCAAAAAATTAGTCAGAAAGGTGGTCCTGGACCTGAAGCCATACCAGGGAGGAAAACCCATTTCCCAACTGAAAAGGGAAAAAGGAATTTCTCGAATTATTAAACTCGCCTCTAATGAAAATCCATTCCCTCCGGCAAAAAAGGTGATAAAGGCATTAAGGGATTCCTTAACAGAAATTAATTTCTATCCCGACGGCAATGGTTATTACTTAAGAAATGAATTGGCCAAAAGAGCAAAATTAAAAAGAGATAACATTATCCTGGGTAATGGCTCCAGTGAAATCATCGCAATGGTTTTAGAAACGTTTGTTAACCCCGGAGAAGAAGTAATTATCCCAGAGCCATCCTTCATTATCTACAAGGGCCTCATTAAATTAAGAGATGCTGTCCCTATTTTAATTCCGCTAAAGAATTATAAACTCAATCTTCCCGGGACGCTTAAAGCAATCAACAAAAAAACAAAGATGGTTATTTTGTGCAATCCTAATAATCCCACAGGTACAATCATTAAAAAGGAGGAATTAAAAAAATTCATAAATGGAATTTCAAAAAATATTATCATTCTTTCTGATGAGGCCTATTTAGAATACGTGGAAGACAAAAAATTTGGTTCTGCTTTTCCTTATTTGAAAAGTGATAAAAATATCATTATTGCCCGCACCTTTGCCAAGTCCTCCAGTTTAGCCGGCTTACGTATCGGCTACGGCATCGCAAAAATGGAGATTATCAGTGAGATGAATAAGGTGCGTCCGCCTTTTAATACCTCCTCCTTGGCTCAGGTAGCGGCGCTTACCGCTTTGAAGGATAAAGAGCACCTTAAAAAAACTAAAAAGAATAATCGGAAGGAGAAAAGATATCTTTATAAGAATTTGGAAGAATTGGGGCTTTCCTTTATCCCCACACAAACTAACTTTATTTGCTTTGATTTAAAAAGAAATGCCAAATTTGTTTGCCAGAAGTTAGAGAGGGAAGGGGTGATTATCCGCGATATGTCTAATTTTAACCTGACGAATTTCGTTCGGGCTACCATCGGCACCCATCAAGAAAACAGATTTTTTATTAAAAAATTAAAGAAAATTCTATGAAATTGGGAATAAACATTGACCATATTGCCACCCTGCGGCAGGCAAGAAGAGAGGAAGAACCTGACCCGGTAAAAGGAGCAAAGGTTGTGGAAGAGGCAGGGGCTAATTCCATTGTCTGCCATCTGCGTGAGGATAGACGCCATATTCAGGATAGGGACCTTTTTCTTCTAAAAGAACGGCTGGAAATTCCTTTGAATCTGGAGATGGCGGCAAACGAAGAAATAATCAAAATTGCCCTAAAAGTGCAACCCCATCAGGTAACCCTTGTCCCGGAAAAAAGAAAGGAATTAACAACCGAAGGAGGACTTGATGTCAGGGAAAATTTTCAACATCTTAAGGAAACAATCGCAAGATTCAAAAAGAATGGTATTTTGGTTAGTTTATTCGTCGACCCGGAAATTTCTCAGATAAAAGCATCTCAAGAAGTGGGCAGTCAGTTTGTGGAGTTGCATACCGGGAGCTACGCAAACGAGAAAGGGGATAGCCAAAAAAAGGAACTAAAAAAAATTAAGGAAATGACAGAACTTGCTATTTCTCTGGGTCTAAGAGTCAATGCCGGTCACGGGCTAAATTATGAGAATGTATCTCCTATCTGCCAGATTCCCGGAATTGAAGAATTAAATATCGGTTATTCCATTATTGGTCGTGCAATCTTTGCCGGACTGGAAAAAGCGGTAAAGGAAATGCTAAAATTGGTTGCCATTCCTGCATAAGACAGGAATCCAGATGTAGTAGTTGAGCTTGCTCGACAGCAGTAAAAAAAATGGAGAAATGTATTTTCTGTGAGATTGCCAACCATAATTTGCCGGCAAATATAGTTTTTGAAGACAATGATGTTATGGCATTTGCTGACATCAATCCGGCAACAAAAGGGCATATCCTAATAATTCCCAGGAAGCATTGCCTAAACCTATTTGATATAGACCCCGACTCATTTGCCAAAGTTTTTCAACTGGCAAAAAAAATTGCCGGAATAATGCCTGATGCCCTCGGTTGCTCGGGAGTAAATCTGCTTCATTCTGCAGGCGAGTCCGCCTGGCAGGAGGTAATGCACTTCCACCTGCACATTATCCCGCGCTACAACAGAGAAGAACTGCAGAGACCTTTTATTCCTCATTCTACCGACAAGAATGAGTTGCAAAAGATATCCTCGCTCCTTGCCCGGAAAATCAAAAACGAATAACAATAGATTATGCCTGAATTGCCGGAAGTAGAAACAATTACACGCCAACTAACAAAAGAAATTTCAGGCAAGAAGATAACAGAGGTTATCATCGCCAGGAAAAAACTGATTAAAGAAATCCCGGCACAAACTTTCCAATCGAAGGTTGAAGGAAAATCCATTAAAGAGGTTTCAAGAAGGGGAAAGGTCATCATCATTAAATTAGAAGACAAATTATTCCTCATCTTTCATTTAAGAATCAGCGGTTGGCTAATCTTAAGTGAAAGGATAGAAAAATTCTCTGCCGTTGCTTTTAGATTTGAAGATAATAAATTACTAAATTTTTGCGATACCCGACTATTTGGAGAAATCCGATTAATCGATAACTGGCAAAAATTACCCTTTATCAAAAAAATGGGGCCTGAGCCCCTGAACTTAAAAGAAAAAGAGTTTATAGAACTCTTCGCCGGGAAAAAAGCAAAAATAAAACCCCTTTTGATGAAGCAGGAATTTTTAGCCGGGGTGGGTAATATCTACGCCCAGGAATCACTTTTCTGTGCCGGAATTCACCCGGAACGAACTACAGATACGATTAAAAGAGAAGAATTGGAAAGAGTTTATCATTGTCTTTTCTCTATCCTGAAAGAGGCAATTAAAAAGAAAGGAACTTCTGTGGATACCTACCGTCAGGTTAGTGGCAAAAATGGTGGCTACCTTCCCTTCCTAAAAGTTTACCGCCGCAAAAACAGACCCTGCCTTAACTGCAAAACCTTGATAGAGAGAAAAGTTGTTGCCGGAAGAGGAACCTACTTTTGCCCCCACTGCCAGAAGTAGTGGTCGAGCTTGCTCGACCGTCAACCAAGGTTGACCACTACAATACTAATAAGAAAATTCCTATGC
>SDBU01006431.1_pt1 | contig 13816 bp, 14 predicted proteins | sample 2277071 | NCBI WGS metagenome assembly SDBU01 (sample SAMN10397929, study PRJNA504765) | marine sediment metagenome | isolation source: marine sediment core GS08_GC12, 126 cmbsf | place: Arctic Ocean: Gakkel Ridge, Loki's castle | collected 2008
TTTTATTTAATTGAAAAATCTAAGTTTTAAGCGTACGCTAACAATATATTCATATAGTATTAATAATTTATATAACTTTTTTTATTATTATCTTTATAGGTGATTATGAATAAAAAAGTTAAGTGGACATTTATAGGATTGGTATTATTTGCAGGAGTGTTGCTTGTAATAGCTCTAGCCTTTTTTGCATTCATATTTATAAATAATGGAGCAGGACTTTTTGTAAGAGAGTTTCAACCCGAAACACAGATTCCCACAAAAATTGAAGAAACTATCGAAGTAGATGAGGAGGAAAACGAAACCTCAACATCTGTAGAAAAAGTGAAAGAAGAACCAGTACCTATTGAGGAGATATCAGAAGACAGTTTTGAGGAGGAAAAGGTAAATCAAAATGAAAATCTAGAAATCGGAGAAAGAATAAAATTTAGTTTTGCAGTCTTTGGAGATAACAGACCCAATGATGATTATTCATCACAACCAGAGGAATTTTTAAAAATCCTTGAACTTATAAAAGGTTACAATCCTGATTTTGCTCTTAGCACTGGAGATATTGTATATGGCGGGACAGATTATAAAGAGATTGTAGAGAGAAAATTTTTAGATTTTTTAGAGTCTATATCAATTCTGAATGGCAAATTTTATATAGCACCTGGCAACCATGATGTCAATAACAAGACCTCCAGGCAATATTTTAAAAAACTTATAAGTAATGGTGAAATATCTTACTACTATTTTAAATATCAAGATGTATATTTTATAGTTCTTGATGCTTATGAAGAAAAGGGGGGACAGATAACTGGAGATCAACTTTTATGGTTGGAAGATTTATTAAAAATCTTAAAAGATGAGAAGGTCTTTGTTTTTTTACATCCCCCAGTTTATTCTATCTTAAATCCAGAATGTATAACTGATGGCTCTCTTCATATAGCCTTTTCAGATAAAGAAAATCAAAATTATTTAAGGTATTTATTTAATGAATTTAAAGTTGATGGAGTTTTTAGTGGACATGATCATTTATTTAACAGGGAGAAAATTTTAAACACTACCTATATTACTACCGGCTGCAGCGGTGCATATCCCTATGTCTCAAAAGACAGGGGAGGTTTTTACCATTTTCTTATTATTGCGATTGAGAACGATAACTGGATCTCTACAGTTATTGATGTAGATAGGAAACTGGTAGAAAAAATAACGATACCATTTAATTGAAAGTTAAGTTAAAATTTATATTAATTCAGATAAAATATCCTGATCTAATCCAACAATCTGGTTCTAATTTTATATTTATTGATGCTCTAATAACTGTTTTTTGTTTTTTTTATCCAGTTTGATACAAAATCTACCAGATCCCTCTGCCTGGATAACTGAGGTCTTGCTTTTCCAATAATGCTGACTTCTATTTTTAGATTTTTTCAGTGGTGATCTTTCTCCAAAACCACATGCAATACTATGGTCTTTTAGAATACTAATTTCCTATTGTTACCAACTATGTAGATTATAATAACAATAATTGTATATAAATTTATAATAATTATCTACTTGATTTCTATATTACTATATAGTAATATAGAATGAGGTAAATAAGTTAGAGTTTTATTTGCCGTGAACAACTGTTACTCTTCCTGGTATAAAGGGAAGGCAAGCCACTTTAAGCCGTTAGGCTTAAAGTGGCTTTATTATTGGAAGGCCCTTTAAAACGGTAAAAAATTCCCTCCTACAGAAAATATCAGAGGCCCGCCTACCAGCAAAACAAAGGCAGGTAAAATCAGGAAGACAAGGGGAAACATGGTCAGTAAAGCTACTTTTTTAATTTTTCTCTCTATTATTTGATGCAATTCAAATTTCATATATTTTGACTTTTGATTTAATACCTGGTTGATGGAGGAACCATATTTTTCGGCCTGGAATAATAAGAATACAAGATTTTTAAAATCTTTAGAGTCACTACTATCCATTAAGTTTTTATATGCCTCAGTTTTCCCTATTCCCATATCTATCTCTCTTATAAAATTTGATAGCTCAAGACTCACACAGCTATTATATTTTTCTATTAGGATCCTGATCGCATTATAAATATTTTGTCCTGACAGTGTGGCAATGGACAATAGATCGATGATATAGGGAAGATCTTTTTCTATTTCTCTTATTCTTCTGGCTTTGAGCCTTTTTAATAATAGATCAGGTATAAAATATCCAGCTGCCCCGCCAGAAATACTAAAAATGATCGAACCGGTAAGATCACTTCCCAAAAAGGCGCCTGCGATCATAAAAAAGCCCATGAGTATTATTTTATAACCATGAAAAATTTCATGGTCTATCCTGATACTTCTTTCATTTTCCAGGGCCCTGAGGTTAGGAATATCTTTTTTGCCGCCATGCCTGCCGGCAGCCAGCCTTCCAATTCTTAAGGCAGCAAGATTTATCCTGTTTACAATTCCCCTGGATCTATTTTGATTCCTATTCTTATTTTTCCTTATTTTCCTATTTATTAAGTAATAATTCTGCTTTATAAAATAAAATATTATGGAGCAAATAAAAATATAGTAGCCGATTAAAATGAAATATTTTTGCATATTTATATCCCCGATTAATTATTGGTACTAATAATTTTTTTCATCACTATAATTCCTGTGATCTCCAGGACTCCCCCTAAAAAAAGTAATACGGTCCCAAAAGTCGTTGAAAAAAAAGCCTGCATGGTACTGTTCATGAAAGCATAAAGCAGGACAAGGGCTATGATCGGAAGGAGGGAAATAATATTCCCGGAATATCTGCTTTGAATGCTCAATGTCGAAAGCTGTGATTTTACCTCGAGACTATGGCGGAGTGTCTCTGCTATATTATCCAGGATAAATGCCAGGTCACCTCCTATTTTGTCATTTATTTTAAGTGCACTGGCAAATAAAAACACCTCCCTACTTTTGCAGCTTTCGGAAAACCTGTCAAGTGCCTCTTCAAGAGAGGAGTTTAATTCAAGTTCATTGGCAATCACTTTTATTAATGAATTTAGAGGATTTTTAAAAAGGTCCACAGATTCTTTAATGGTGCCCCGGACTGTTTTCCCGGCTTTTAACATAATGGTCATATTGCTTATGAATTCTATAAGCTGCTTATGAAGCAGTACTCCCCTTTTTTCTTCAAGTCCATTAAACAGGTCGACAATAAAGATCTCTGCACATATGCTTACAAATATGCTTAAGAAAAGATTTCTAAAAAACAGATAAAATAATGCCGTTAAAATAAGAAATAAGATCATTAAAGATAGTTTCTTGCTCCGGCTGTATCCGGCAGTGATCGCCCCTGCAAGTTTTAACCGCCAGCCTGTAGGATTTTTATTCCTTACCCTCCTGTTTAAACCGGGCCATGAGATAATTTTTCTTATCCCTGAAAAAAATAAAAATAAAAACAGGATACTTATACCAGGGATTATTACTTTACTCCAATCAAACATCTATGAAATTAAAACTAGCTCCCTTCTCATATAACCGTTCCATAAAAGTCGGTGAATATCCGGTATGGGCAAACTCACACTTATTTCTTTCATGGCTGTTCTCAGGATGATATCTTTTTAACCTATAGATATCCTTAATGTCCAATACTGTATTTTTTCCAATGAGGTCATTTGTATCTACGACTTCACTGATCCTTTGCAGGACCCTGCATCCATTCTTTAATCTTTCCAGATGAATGATAATATTCACTGAAGATGCTATTATCCTCCTGGCAGAAGAAGGATTCAGGTTCAGACCGGCCATCAGCAGCATCGTCTCCAGTCTCGAGATCAAGTCTTTTGGTGAATTTGCATGAACGGTCGTCATGGAACCGTTGTGGCCGGTATTCATTGCCCCCAGAACATCCACAGCCTCTATACCCCTTATCTCCCCGACTATTATCCTGTCCGGCCTCATCCTCAGGGCATTTCTTACTATATCCCTGATCGTCACTTCTCCCCTGCCCTCCAGGTTTGGGGGCCTGCCTTCAAGCCTTATCACATGGGGCAAGCTCAAATTCAATTCTACTGTTTCTTCAATAGTTATTATTCGTTCTGAAGGAAATATATAACCAGATATCACATTTAAGAATGTGGTTTTCCCTGTTGAGGTCCCGCCGCTTACAAGGATATTCAATTTGCCTTCTACGCATAATTTGATAAATTCGGAGATCTTCTTGCTTAAGGTGCCTGCCTTTATCAAGTCTTCCACTTCCATCAGGTCCTTTTTGAATCTCCTTACTGTTACTATCAGGCCTGCTACACTGATAGGATTTAAAACTACATTTATCCGGGATCCGTCTTTAAGCCTTGCATCCACCATGGGCGAGCTCTCATCGATCCTTAATCCCAGGGGGCTCAAGATCTTATCGACCAGATTTTTAATGTGACCATTATCCCTGAAATTAACGGCGGTTTTTTTTATGATCCCATTTTCCTCAATATAGACCTCATTAAAATTATTTATCATGACTTCGGTTATTTGCGGATCATTGAATAGAAAACTGACGGGCCCGAAACCAAAGCTGTCTTCATGGATCTCTTTTATTAATAGATCTAACTCTTTTTCACTTACTATTATTTTCTCTTCCTCTACTATCTCCCTTAAAAGCCTGTCAATTATAACCGCCCTGTCATTTGGCTTTAATGTATTTAACTTTAGAGTCTCCACTTTTTTAAATAACTTCCTGCTGATACAGGCCAGCATCTCAGATTTACGTTCAGATCTACTCATACAAACAGGTCCTCATATGTTTTCTTTGAAAAATCAATAATATTTCTTACTATCCTCAAATTATAGTTAAAAACTGAGTCGGGCCCTCTATTTAAAAACAGGAATTCTATATCCCTGTCATAAGGGATAAAAGCATTTACGGGATATTTTAAGATAGCTGTAAGGCCAGTAGGGGAAATGGAAGGCCTCGTATTAAATTTATTTATCAATACTTCAAATCTAACCGGGAACCGCTCATATGCAATATTTGTCATTAAAAGATTTAGATTGTTTACTGAAATAAGGTCAGGCAGGGAAATAAATATAAATTTGTCTATCAGGTTTTTTAAGTCAAACCCACTCTGGTTGAATAAGTGAACGGGAAAATCAATACAGATTATATCAAAATGATTTTTTAGGCCCTCCAGCAATTTATTAAAATTTCCATCAGCTAAAACTCCGCTCCTTTCAATTTTTATAGGAGGCAATATAAGATTCAAGCTATTCTCTTTACTTATCACCAGCTTTTTTAGAATCGAGACATCAAGCTCGTCTATAATTTCCTCAATGTCTCCCAGGTCCCTTTGTTCCTCTTCTGCATTATCAAAAATCAATCTGCTGTCCTTCTTCCCCATATTTAAATCCAGAAGCAAAATATTTTTAGTAGTCTTCCTGGCAAAATAGGTTGAAACACAATAAGAAATGAAACTGCAGCCGCACCCGCCTTTGCTGCCGGAAAATAAAATTACTTTAGGTTCTTCTTTATTATTCTCAGAAATCATTCCCAGCTCCTTTTTTTATTCAAGATTATAATTAGTAATATCCCTGGTATCAGTCCTATATTTCATAGTTCAAAAACTCACCGGATTTGTTTTAGGCAGGATAGACAGATTCAGCAGCCCCCTGTCAAGTGCCAGAAAAATTGTTTCGACATCATAAGGTTCCAGATAGAAAGTGATCACTATCAGCTTGCCTTGTTCATAGTCTCCGGTATTTTGACCGATTATCGAGCCAAATAAATAATCCTCTTCACCGGACAGGCCTTCGTCCCCCTTAATGCCGGGGGCATTACTGATCAGGATTATTTCTTTCCCTGATAAAATTGTTTCCGAATAAAGTTTATCCTCATCCGGGGTATAGTAGGTGGATATGATATCGACCCGGTCCCCACTGCTTATAAGGCCGTGATCTCCATAATACTTTACTGGTATGCTTATTGCCCTTAAGCCATCGGGGATATATGCAGAAAACCTGAGGTCGATGCTGTCCTCAAATTCTGATCCCTCCAGCTTGTCGGCTGTGATTATTTCATTTTTTAAAATATCAGTTAAAGCAGTCCTGCCAGATATCTGTTCCTGGTCTGTAATGAATCTTTCAATGAAAATATTATTGGATATTTTTTGCTCCTCGAACATTTCAAAAGTCAGTTCCTCGCCTTGCCGGATATCCCTGGTTGTAATAAAAACAGTTTTTGTTACACCTTCCAAAACTCCGGACTTCAGATTATTTATATACCAGAAGACAAAAATACCACCAAGGGCCGCAGTTATTATTAAAACTATTCCAACGATTTTTTGCCTTAGTATCAAGGAAACACGATTCATTGATATATCCCCTAAAAATAGTGTAACTAAAATTTATCTAAAAACATTTTAGCATATTAGCACATATATGTAAAAATATAAATAATTTATTTATCCCGGGTCCTTATTCCTGAAAAAGGCAGGCGTTTTGAAAGTACAATTTTTTTAGTTTCTGTATTAGAATACATTCAGATCATAAAAGTTTATTTCCTGCAGATGAAAAATGCCTATAATTTATTTCAGGAGGCCAAGAAGCTTATAGAAAAAGGCAAATTTCTTGAGGCCTCAATGCTTCTGGAAACAGCGAAGAGCCTTGAGCCAAAAAAGGGTTCAATAAGGGAAGCACTTGCTGTCTCGTATTACAATTGTGGATTACACAAGCCTGCAAAAAAGAATTTTGCAAAAGTGCTGGAGATCGATGCCACTAATGATTTTGCCCACTATGGATTGGGTCTATGCCTGCTAAAAGAAAAAGAAATAAATAAAGCCATAGGCCATTTTAAAATAGCAATATCTATGAAGCCGGGCTCCATTTTATACCAGAAGATACTAAAGAAAATAGTATAAAATATCTAGCCAGGCATGGCTCTACAGCTCTATAGAAAATACATCAATCTTCAAACTGTATTATGTCTCCAGTTCCCAGAAAATTTTCATCTACTGATCCGGAGATCATTTCTAATGCATGTGAAGCATTTTTAATAAATGGAGTGACCCTGAAGGGCTTTAGACCACTAAATATAGCAAGGACCTCCCCATCTGTATCCAGGAAAATGACATCTATGCTATATCTCATCCAAAAAGTGTGGATACTATTGCAATTATACAGCAGAAAACCCTCTTTAGTGATCAGCTTCTTTTTTATGATCAGGCCAAATAGTTTATCCAAAAAACTTTGAGCTTTGACCACGGGATCTGCGATCATCTCTTTATTTTTTCTTTCGGGAGTATTTTTACCTGTGATCCTAAATGCTTTCAATAGTATCTACAACTTAAAATATTATAAAAATTTATGACTACCATAATATATGGGGCCGCAGCCAGTTTTTACCTGGATATCCGATTATTTATATAACTTTGAGACCAGTCCATAGACTTTCTTATAATTCTCATAATTTCCCAGGTATCTCTCCCCTATTTTCTTATCCGGTAAAAACTCTTTCTTGACTTCTACAAAATTTGACAGGGCCTCATCTATGGTGAATTTACCTATGCCTTTGCCTGCCAGCATCATAGTGGCAAGACATCCGGCTTCGGTTATGTTCATTCTTTTTATTGGCTTTCCTGAAACTGAGGATTTAAGTTTCAACCAGTAATCTGATCTTGAACCTCCGCCAACGGCCCTGAGTTCCGTAACTTTTACTCCTGACTTCTCCAGGAGTTCAATATTAAATACTATTTCAAATACCAGCCCTTCTACCATTGCCTTAAATATATCTTTCTTCCTGGTAGACAGGCCAAGCCCTATAATAGAACCTTTGGTCACCGGGTCATGATATGGAGTTCCTGAAGAAGAGAAATATGGAAGGACATACATGCCTGAAGGCTCAAATGTCAAACCTGAAAAAAAGTGGTCATAAGCATCAATATTCTTTGATTCCGCTTCTTTTTTTTCCTCAGGAGCAAGGATATCCCTATACCATCTCAATACACTGCCGGCAGTAAAATTATAAGCAAAGGAGGCGTACATATCTTCTATAACATGTGCTCTTGTTGAAAAGTCATTTTCAAACATGCTATCTTTTATAATGATCTCATCAAATACTGCTGTCACGCATTCAACCGTTCCTACTCCATCTGCAGCAATCCCGCCTTCTACTGCACCTACGCCTAAAGCAGCACACTGCTGGTCATGGCCCCCGGTCACAACTGATACTTTTCTTGTAAATCCAAGTTCCCTGCCGATGTCTTCCCTTACAGTTCCGACTTCTACCCCCGATGGAGTAGGAATGGAAAACAGCTCGCTGTTAATATCAAATTCATCCAGGATCCTCCTCGACCAGGTCTTTTTCCTGATATCAAAAAACATAGTCGTAGAGCTGAGAGAATAATTGATCCTGAGGTCTGAAAGACCGAGTTTATGGTGCAGGAGATCCTCTGTAAAAAGAATTTTTTCAGTTTTGGAATATACTTCCGGCATATTATTCTTGACCCATAATATTTTATTTAGTGCAGTCACATATTGGGGTGCTAATCCGGTAATATAATACAGGTCCTTTGCAGGGATCTTTGAAAGAATATATTCCAGGTCCCCGGTACTTCTGGAATCGGTTGAATAAATAGTATTGTATAAAGTATTGCCATCCTTATCTATGGGAGTAAAGCTTTCGCCTACAGTAGAGACGGCAAGAGCCTGTACCGGATCTTTTTTTACCGGTTCGCTTGCGTTTACTTCCTTTATCACACTAAATATTTTTTCCCACATAAGAGCTACATCAAATTCTACCCAGCCTGGATTAGGAAATACAAAATTATACTCTACATAAGAACTTGCTAAAATTTTCCCCTCTTCCGAGAAGGCAATAGCTTTAGTGCCGGAAGTCCCAATATCTATTCCCATCAGGCTCATAAAATATCCTTTCTAGTAAATATAGTTCATTGATGATCTATGACTTTATTAAATGATTAAAAGCACTGAGCGCGGCAATTGCTCCTTCTCCAGCAGCAGTTATGATCTGTTTGTAGGCAATATCGGTACAGTCGCCAGCTGCAAATATAGCGGTGACACTCGTCTGTTTGTTTTTATCTGTTATTATTTCATCCCCGGGGTTTAGTTTGACCAGATCTTTTACCAGGGACGTTTGTGGTATATATCCGATGTTTATAAAGACTCCCTGGACTTTTTTTAGTATTTTTGCACCATCCTGGTTTAATTCTATTTTCTCCACAAATCTGTCACCGGTTATAGCGACAACCTCAGTACTGTTAAATATTTCTACTTTAGGACTGGATTTTATTTTATCAAGAAGAATCTGGTCCCCTGATAAATTCGCTGCTACATCTATCATGTATATCTTATTAGCAATAGAGATCAGTTGGATGACTGCTTCAAAAGCCGAATTTCCCCCTCCGATCACTGCTACGTCCTTGCCCCTGAAAAGTGGCCCGTCACAGGTGGCACAATAAGTGACTCCCTTGTTTGCAAATTCGGATTCACCCCTGATATTTAATAACCTGGGGACTGCACCTGTGGCTATGATAAGAGTCCGGCTCTCAAATTTTTCTTTTTTTGTTTCAACCAGAAAAGCTCCATCATCTGAAGCGACTTCCAAGACTTCCTCATTTTTTAATGTAAAATTGAATTCTTTCAGGTGTTCTTCAAATTTAGATGTGAGTTCCGCTCCGGTTATTTCCTGATAACCCGTGTAATTATCTACAAAGGCATTCTTCATTACCTGCCCCCCGACTTCACGGGCGATTATCATAAAATTCATCCCTTTGCGGGCTGCATAAATTGCTGCAGTGATCCCGGCCGGGCCTGCCCCGATTATTATTAGATCATACCTGGTTCCCATATTGGAAATCCTTTATTTCTATCATCACCGGGAGATTATTTTCCAAGCTCTTCTTCTACTTCTTCCCTGCCTGCCTCAAGCTCTTTCACCTGCTGCTTGTCAAGCCTCAGCAGCAGAGCCTGGAATTCTCCTACATGTGTTTTTTCTTCTTTGGCAATATCCAGGAGAATTATTTTAATATCTTCATTTTCTGTGCGGGCAGCCATCTGCTCATAGAGGTTAATAGCATCAAGTTCTGCTATTATTCCGGTCCTGAGAATTTCTTTATCAATATTTTCTTTTTTTACCTTGTCTAGGTTTAAAGGTATTTGTGACATCATAATAGGCCTCCTACAAAATTACTCCCTTTATATCTCTACTTATCCAAAACCTGGTCGGGATGGGGGGATTTGAACCCCCGGCCTCAGCGTCCCGAACGCTGCGCGCTAACCAAGCTGCGCTACATCCCGAAAAAATACTTATTTTATTTTATCAACTCCGTATGATATTTAAAAGAGGATCAGATTATGGATGCAATTCCCTGAAGGTCCTTAAATATTTTTGAGGACCTTTACCACATCCTGGGGGTCTTCGATTTTAAAGAACTCATTTCTAATTTTACTTATTCCCCTGGCTCCCTTAAAAATCCAGTTCAAATGCTTTCTAAACTCCCTCATTGCCTTATATTCACCTTTAAAAAGAATCAAGAGATCAAGATATATTTTTGCAAATTCCTTTTTCCAGCCTATCCCGATATCAAAACCTGGATCTCCTGATAAACCCGGTCTATCCAGGAGATATAGCAATATATCCATTAAAAACCACATCCTGCCCTTTACGGCCCTGCCTACCATTATTCCATCACAACCTGTATGATCAAGCACTTCTGCAGCTTTTTGGGGGGAATCGATATTTCCGCTTACAATAACCGGGATCTTTACGCTCTCCTTTACTTTCTTTATGATCTCATAGTCTACTTCACCGGAAAACCCCTGCTTCACAGTCCTTCCGTGAATTGTTATTGCGCCCGCTCCATTATCTTCTGCGATTTTAGCTATCTCTAAAATATTGATACTGTTCTGGTCCCATCCAAGCCTGGTTTTAATAGTAAGTGGTTTTTTTAAAACTGAGGCCACCTTTGATATTATTTTTGCGATCATGTCTTTATCCTTTAAAAGGTATCCCCCGCTCTTTGCCTTGAGTATCTTGCGGACCGGGCATCCCATATTAATATCAATAATATCTGCAGTCCCTTCTACCCTCACGGCAGCTTCCGCTAATATCCCGGGTTCCGGGCCGAAGATCTGCAGGGCGCATGGTCTCTCATAGTCAGTAATACCAGTCAATTCCAGGCTCTTCTTATGGTCATAAAAAATTCCAAAACTTGTGACCATTTCTGTAAAAGTAAGTGCCGCCCCGAAAAAACTGGAAAATATTCTATAAGTACTGTCACTTATTCCAGCCAGTGGTGCCGCGATAATCGGGTTTTTGATCCCTATATCTCCAATTTTGAAAAAGCGGTCATCGATCTTATAACCGTTCAAGCTATTGTGATCATTCTTGTATTGCCGGTGAGCCATAGAGATATATGTGGAAACCAATTTTTCCAGGTCATCGATCAGGGCAGTTAGGCGGGTATTCTCCATTCAATCTTATTTATTTTTTCCAATAAGGATTTTTAAACCTTTTAGAGTCAGGTCGGGATCATGGCTATTTATCCATTTGCTTTTATCTACCATTAAAACGGCAAGGCCGCCGGTAGCAATTACTACTGGCTTAAAATCTTTATCTTCCTTGCTTTGCTCTTCTACAATTTTATCTATTATAAAATCTACCTGCCCTAAAAATCCGTTTAGTATCCCTGACCTGATGCCGTCATAGGTATTTTTACCAATTACCTGTTTTGGCCAGTTAAGATCTACTTTAGATAGTTTTGCCGCATAACTAAAAAGTGCTTCAGAAGAGATCTCTATACCGGGGGCAATAACACCGCCTATATATTCACCCCTTGAAGATAAAATATCAAAAGTAGTTGCTGTCCCAAAATCTACCACCACTGCCGGATACCCATAGATCTCTTTGGCTGCTACTGAATTAGCGATCCTGTCTGCCCCGATTTCTTCAGGATGGTCATAATCGATTATAAGGCCTGATCTTACATCACTGCTTACTATGAATGGGACAAGGTTAAAATACTTCTTGCTCATTTTTATGATCTCGTCCAGTATTCTGGGGACAACACAGGAAATAGCAATGTCTCCGATCCCATCCGGGTCAAACCCTGCGTTTTTTAAGAAATTGTAGATTGCTGCCGCGATCTCATCCGAAGTCTCATATTTGGGAGTGACCATTCTCCAGGATGTCAATATTTTACCCTGCCTGAACAGCCCTATGACTGTCTGCGTATTCCCTATATCTATTGCCAGAAGCATTTAAACCTTTTTTCTATTGCCCGATGATCTTATAAATCACATTTGTTTAAAATTCTACATTATAAAGAAATAAATAAAAAGTAACCGGATATGGTATTTATATGATGCAGATTTTTAAATATCCTTTACCCGACCGGCTCTATATCAAATGGAGCCCCGATCTTATTCCCATTATCCCTGATCTCTTCAACTACTTTGTCCAGCAAAGGAACACCGTGCTTCCGGTTATAAGCTGCCTTTTCAAATTCTATCTCTCCGGCAATATATATCCGGTCCTGACCCTCTGCTTTAGGTGAGTCCTTTAAAGCTTCTATCATATAGTCTATCTGCTTTTTAAAATCTATAATGGGCCTGAATGCATCGATCTTTATTGCCATAAAGAAGTGCCCTACATTTGACACGCGGGCCTCATGGGGAAAACCAACATCAGTAAGGGTTCCTGCGCCAGAAAGTGCCCCACATAATATATCCACAAGAAGAGCCAGTCCATAACCTTTGTACCCCCTCATATTATCTGTCCCTCCCAGGGGCATAAGGGCTCCAGGCCCTCCGCTCCTGATCTGTGTGGGATCATCAGTTATCTTTCCGTCATCATCGATCCCCCAGCCCATAGGGATTTTCTCACCTTTTTTCTCAAATACTTTTATCCTTCCTATAGGTACCACAGAAGTGGCCATATCAAGCACATAAGGATACTGCCTGTCCGATGGTGCTGCCATACAGATCGGGTTTGTCCCGAGCATTGCTTTTTTCCCATGAGCAGGCGCTGTCAGGGGCTGGGAATTTGTAAGCGATATTCCTATCATATCACTTTCCAGGGCCATCATGGCATAATAAGCTGCAATACCATAGTGATTTGAATGCCTGACTGTAGCTACAGCCAGATTTGATTTTTCAGCTTTTTCTATACATTTTTCCATAGCTTTATATCCGGCTACCTGTCCCAGTCCATTGCCTCCATCCATAAGGATGGTATTATCTGTTTCTTTTATTGTTTTTAGAGGGGTACAGGGATCCATATATTTTTTCCTGAGCCTTGAGCCATAATAGCTTGAAAGCCTGATGAGCCCATGGGAATCCACTCCCCTTATATCTGCTTCTACAAGCACATTCCCAACGATCCTGCCGTCTTCCGGAGGGACACCAAGTCGGGACATAAAATTAATCGTGTACCCTATCAAGTCTTCTTCTTTGAAACGAATAAATTCAGCCATATTTTCCTTTTTTTTAAAAACTTATCTTTCCAGGGCATCAAAATGTTTTTCTAAATGGGATGCAATAAATTGATAGTGTTTTTCTTCATGATCAAAAAGAGCTTTATATAATTCTTTTTTCTTTCTTTCCAGAATTGATCCATAGGCAATATGGAATGCCCTCCTGATATTTCTATCATAAACAAGATCCATTAATTCCTTACCATCCACTCCGTCAATATTTTTACGGATATCATCATAAGCCAGGTCAACATGATATGCTTTTTTATTCTCTTTAAAAGTGTCCAGGGCTATTTCAAAGATCTCCCTGAACAAATCCTGGTTACAGGCAGCTATGACCCGTACAGCTTCAAGCCAGGAAGTACCCGAAGTCTTAATGTGAAAAATGCC
>SDBU01006432.1_pt1 | contig 13815 bp, 10 predicted proteins | sample 2277071 | NCBI WGS metagenome assembly SDBU01 (sample SAMN10397929, study PRJNA504765) | marine sediment metagenome | isolation source: marine sediment core GS08_GC12, 126 cmbsf | place: Arctic Ocean: Gakkel Ridge, Loki's castle | collected 2008
AGGCTGTGGGCTATGTGGAAGACTACTTTGAACCCCGGATGCTTCTTGTGGATAGCGGCTGCCTGCTTCCTGAGAAGATCCATCTCCTTGGGGAAGTCCATGAACTCGATGCCTTCGATGTCCAGTTCGAGGTTGTCCGCAGGCTTGCCGAGGCCGTGTATGATCCCGATCTTCAGCCCACGCTTCTCGATATAGTCTTTGGTCGGCACCTGGCGGCGGTTGCTAGGGCCATAAGTGATAAAGCCCGGCCCTCCGTGAATCGTGCCGATCCGCCCTTCGGCTTTCCGGAAGTTGTTGATGAAATCGTAGTAATCACCCGAACCGGTCGGGTAGACCGCCCATTCCAGGGTGTACGACTTGCCGGGCGCGAGGGCGAACTTCTCGGTGCACACGCCGGCGGCCTCCTCCAGGACATAGGGTATGGCCTGGACGACGTACACATCGTCTATAGGTATCATGCCTATCCCGGTGTGTGCGTCGGTGAAGAAGAGTGAGCGGCTCTGGTCCGGGTACGATAGCTGCACCTGACGCCCACGTTTCTCGTGGCCGGAAAGCAACGATTCGGTGACCTGTCCGGACCTGAGCGGCACTTCGTTATAAATCAAAAGCCCCAGATCCCTCTCGGTGGTGTTGGTGTATCTGTCTTTTACGTAGATGTGTGTGGGGAAGACTTCTATCTCTCGTTGGATCGTGTAGAAGTCGCCCGCAGCCTCGACTTTGTACCTGTCTTTGCCGTCGGCGCGAACGTTGACCTTCCATGATTTCTCTCCCCTGCCATAGGGCTCGTCGACTGCTGTGAGCCGGTTGAAGTCGCCGTGTGGCCAGGAGATCCTTGATTCAAACGAATAGCTCGCCCCTTTGATCGTGATCTGGAATCCGCCTCCTTTTCCCACCTTTATGCCGAACGGGGTTGGTTTTGACTCCGGCGGCAGCGGGGGAACCGCTTTCGCTGTAGGAGAGGGAACTGAAGGCGGCTTCGGCGGATATGGGAAGGCCAGTTCTTCCATTGGCCGTACCCCTTTGCCGTCCTGCAGGCTGACGCGAATAACATAGTTGCCGGCGGTAAGCTTGCCGCAAGGCAGTTTTACCTCCGTCACGCCGGTTTTGGGCACCTCGTCTATCACCTGCCGCTGGATGACCGCTTTGGGTTTCTCCTTGTCGGCCAGCGTGACTTCGAGCCGCCCTTTGCCTTCGAGAGGCTGCAGCCCCCTGTAATCGGCCTGGACCACTACCTCGCCGCGGTCCAGATAGTAGTAGGGGGTTACCTTCACCCGGCTGAACCACGTGGGATCGAACCCGTATGCGCCCGCCTCGGCCTTGAAATGCGCCACTGCCTCTTCACCCGATAGGCCGCGGTTGTACACTCGCACCTTGTCCAGCATCCCCTTGAACTTGGGGCTTTGGGGGGCACCCTTGCTGCCCATGTGGAAGCGCCCGCGAAGCTCGTAGCTCTTGACCGTAGATTCGCGGCTTCCTTTCAGCCGGCCGTTGACCCACAGGGTCATCCACTTGCCGTCGAACGTCCCAACCACGTGATTCCATTCGTACAGCTCCACAAGCCCGCCCAGCCAATTTGATGCGCGTCCGTGGCCGATGTACCAGGTGCTCTGCTCCGTATTATAGTAGTACAGCCCATAGCTCTGCATCGATTCCCCAAGGAGATGTGCTTCGCCGTGCGCTTTGCGCATCGGCCTGACCCAAGCCTCCAGTGTGACCGGGCCGGCGATGCCCAAAGACCGGCTCTCGCCGCAATCCACGTAGTCGTCATAACCGTCCAGGCGGAGGGCGAAGCCGTCGCCGTGTTTGACCCAGGTCGCGCCATGGATCTTTGCGTTGTGTCCATTGCCGCTGGAATCGTGAGCGATATCCCCCTTGCCCTCGTCGAAGCTCCACTCGGCGAGCAGACCCGCGGGTCCCGCCGCCCACGCCGCCGTCGACATCACACAGAGGCACATAATTGCGAACACCGACCTAAACCTTAACATCTTGAATTCTCCCTTCTCTGTGTACACGGTCTCGCCGCCAAGAGGCGATACTCGTACAGCCAATCCGGATCCACTGTCGCCAGTTTCAAGCGCATCCTGCTGCGGCCAATGCGGCCCGCGTATGTCATGAATCGTATGGTATCCATTTATGAACGGTCTTACTCGTAGAACCATTCGATGTCGGCTATTGCTGCTTTCAGCGGCATTCTGCTCCGACCGAGCTTTCCAGGCGGGTCGGGATTGTCCATTGGCGACGCCACATAGGTGATTATGGCCTTATCCCGGCTTGTGAACCGGCAGGCGGGGTTCGTGAATTCCCAGGTCGGATCTGTCTCTATGTCCTTGAAGTTCTCCCAACTGCGACCTTCATCTTTGGATATGGCTGCCGTCAGCGGAGTCCTCTTGCCGCTATGGTCAAACTCCGGGTCGTAGAGGCTGTTGTTCCATATCACGAGCAGATCGCCGGACTTCGGGATCTTGACTAGACAAGGCATGGACTCCGAAGCTCTTAAACCTGTGGTCTGGCCCTTCGACCACGTGACTCCGCCGTCCCTGGAGTCAGACTGGAATATGGCCCCGAGTTGCGTCCTCACGTACATGAGAAGCCGACCGTCCTTCAGTTCCACAATATGCGGCTCCAGGGCGCCACGGAGAGGTAGATCGACCCAAGTAGTAGACTCCTTCCAAGAATGACCATCATCATCACTGTAGCAAGTGCCTGAGACCTGATGATCAGTGGAGCCACACCAATCGCCAAATAGTTTTTCACTTGAGAGGATAATCCGACCTGAAGATAACTGCATCAATCCGTTGCCCGCGATATTCTGTTTTACTGGAGGAGACAACGTTTCCATTTCATCGCTGCTTCTGCACACAAAAGAAGAGAACTTCATTGGCGATCCCGGTTTCAACTGGTGAAATCTCAGATAGTAGAAGAGTATCTCGCCGCTCTTAAGACGCAGCAGACTGGGATAATGGATGTTGACGTCACCCGGATTCTTTTCTACCAGAATCCGGTGATTCTTCCAGGTTTTTCCTTCGTCCTCGGAAATCATAGTGGCAACGTTGCATGGAGCATGATCGTGGCCAATCGTCTCACCGCCCATGTACTCCATCCAAATGAGCAGGAGTCTACCGTCCCTCAACTCCAGGACGGAGGCTCCATCGTGTCTCGGATAGCTGTCATTCGCCTCCACAACGGTGTTGACATTCATTGTTCCCATCTCAAGTTCTCCTCTGGCTTGTGCATTTCATTGGCCTTTATTCAACTTTGTCGGTCTCGGCGCGTGGGCGGTCACCGCCGTTCGGCCTCGGCGCACAGCAGCATCGCCTGGTGGACGCGGCGGATCACGTCGGGCGTAGTGCGGGCCGGACGGCGCTCGGTGACGGCGCTGACGAAGTCGACAATGCACTCGCGCATGCCGACGAAACCGCACTTGGGAAGCGATGGCGGCGCAGCGCCGTCGCGCCACTCGCCGTCCTCGGCCCGCCAGCGGTAATTGCCGCCAAGCAGGTCGGCCTCAATCTCACCGGAGTTACCAACCACGTGCAGCCGGACGTCGGCGCCTTCCGGCGCGAGCAGGTTGATCTCGAAGCACCCAACCTGGCCGCCATCGTAACACAACGTCGCCCAGCCGTGGTCGAGCAGCCGGCCGTTGAAAGCGTAACCACCCGTCACGCAAGCCTGTCGCGGCGTGTCGGCGACGACCGCGTCGAGCACGTCCAGGTACCACGGACCCAGGGCGTAGGCAATGCCCTCCTCGCCGAGACGCGACAGCGCGCCATCGCGGCCCCAGTCACACCACAACGACACTCGCGCCAGTCGGACGGCGCCGATCGCTCCGCGGCCGATCAGGTCGACCACCGCGTCCATCACCGGCAGATAGCGCAGCTCGAAGTCGACCTGCACAACGGACGAGGCGGCGGCGATTGTCTCCAACGCGGCCTCGGTTGCCTCTCGCGTCAGCGCAATCGGCGGCTCGAAGAAGACGTGCCGACCGGCCCGCACGGCGGCCTCGACCGCCTCGGCGTGCAAGGCACCGGGCAGGGCAATCATCACCGCGTCGACGTCACCTTCGTCGATAAGCGTACGGAAGTCGCCATAGGTCGCCACGTCTGCGCCGAACGTCTGCTGCGCCGCCTCGCGCGAGGCGGGCGAACGCGCCGCAACCGCCGCCACTCGCACCGACGCCAGTTCGCGCAACGCCGGGCCGTACGCCTGCCGCGCCCACCTACCGAAACCGATCAATCCCACACGCAGAGAGCTTCTCATCATTCGCCGCGCTTCCCAATATTGCCCATTGAACCTCTGCCCGACTCTGCCGCCGGGCCCTCGCCGGCTTGCGAGCCGATGGCGAAGGCATCCCCGGCCATCTCTTCCATTACAGGGTAACCCCCGCTCTTGGTCTTCCCACTTTCGTCCTTGCCGACCCGTTTGGGATCGAGGGTCATCCTTATCTCGAAGATGTCACGGGCAGCTTCCGTCAGGAAGTCCTGGTCCTCAGCGATGCCGTACAGCCGGCTGAGCTGAAAGCCGCCGCCAGACCGCCGGAACTCGAGACCGACCTGCCGGTTTGCGAAAAGGATGCTATCTCCCCGTTCCTCGAGATCGATCACGTTTCAGTGCGTCTCAAAGACGTGCGTTGTCATCTCTCCGGGTCCTTCTGCCCACCCTGCGCTCGAGATCACATAAATGCACATAATTGCGAGCTGCAGCCTAAATCTTGACCCGGAGTTTATCATAGGAGGCCTACCAATTAAACCTACCCGAATACCTGCGTAGCGTAATCGTAATGGGCGATGTTGTCGATCGAATAGGGCAAAATGCTGATCGGTCCCGTGTAAGACGCGTGACAAAGGCAAAGCCCGCCTCCCACGTCAGCGCGGGAGTTGACGATATCCGGATCGTCGCGAAGCTCCACAGCTGAAGCAAAGTACCCATCATCCATCAAGAACATAATGCCCCAATTATTCTCCACCACGTTCCATTTGCCATCGAAGAATATCTCCGTGACTGCGTGTCCGCCGACGCCTGTAAGCAGGTCGGTGAAAAGAAACATGCCTCGTGACGGCAGGCCGGCTATCTGAGAGAGAAAGATGAGCACGCGCGAGATTTCGTTGCACATGTGCCAGCCTTTGCGCAGCACCACCTCCTCCGTACCACCCAGCGGCCGGTCAAAATAGCCTTTCCCATACTGATCGCGATAGGCGGGGTCACGGTACGGGCTGGTATCCGGGTTGCCGATAAGGCGGACGAGCGCCAAAGCCTTGGCGCGGTCGCTATTGCAGCCTTTGGTGGTTTCCTGCACGACCTGTTCGAGAAAGGCACGGCTGCCTTTCTTGCAGTCCGGCAATCTGACAGCGTCCGCGCTGCCAAAGTAGGCTTCGGTCTCCGGCGTGAGGGCGATTTGCTCGTCGTGGAGAATGAAATCGACAGTCCCTCGCGCATAACTGTTCCGCGCGGCGTCGTGCCAGTATGTCATCCGGTCTCGGGAATTGGGCCAGCCGTTACGTCCGGTGAAACGGTTCAGGTCCACCTCGGCGGACGCACGCGGCAGCGACTTGGGAGGCAGTTGCGCCCCGGTCACCTCGGGACTGTTCTGTTTGGGAAGCTCAAGCGTGATGGTGATCTCGGCAATACGCCGGATAACCTCGTTATACTCTTTGATCGCCTCTTTTGTTTCGAGTTCGAACTCGAGGGCGATCTCAATCGGAAAGGAAGGATAGCCGCGTTGCCGTGTGGTCTCCTGGAAGAACTCGATGATATCCTGCCTGACATTGCATTCTTTCTCCGGATAGATTTTCGTTTCCCAACGTATGTCCTCGCTCACTTCTCTCTCCCTCTTACATGTGGATGAGCCTTGGGCGAACGTCTCTGAGCCGTCACCGGCTCACTCAGTTTCATATTGCCCTCTCACTCATCGGCGGGCGGTCGGCTTCAACCGAAACATAGTCATATGGTGACCGGCCAGCGAGCCTGTCAGCGGCACGATGCCCTTCACGTTGCTGAGCACTTGTTGATAGGCGCTGTCCGGGGCGAAGGCGTCCACATCCACGATCGTGTCCGCCGCCATGCCGTAGCGAGTCGGGTCCAGCTCGGCCTGGAATTCCAGATCATCACTGCCGGCGTTGACCACGAAGATGCCCAGGTCGCCGTCTTCGGAGCGGAACACACCGCTCATGAGCGCCGGAAACGGTTCGCTGGATCTCATCGGAGGATCATCTGAATAGTAAGACAGCATCGGCATGGGTGACGGCTCGCGAAACGCCAGAGGTCGCATGAGCTGTCCGTACACCAGAAATTTCCTGGCCTTTTCCTGTTTGTAATAGCCCACTAGACGCTCCAGGAAGTTGATCATCTCCCTGTGTTCGGGCTTCTGGAACGAGAGGCTCCTGTTTCTCGGTCTCAGGCGAAGCCGCCCGACCTGCGCCCCCTCGACGAAAAGCGACGCGCACTCGATGAAAAAGTAGTCTTCCCTCCCGGTATCCTCGACGGAGAGTTCCAGCCCGTATCTTGGGATGTAGTCCTGGTAGACCACGGCAAACATGGGTGCCTTGTTTTCCGGCCTGAGGGTGCGCTGGTAAAGGATGCCGTCGATCACATCGATCATGTTCTCAGTGGCATCCTCTCCGGTGGTGATCACCTCAGGATCTCTGGCCTTGACGGCATCTCTGACAACTTCCGCCAGTTCGTGCATGCCGTCGGTCATCGAGCGTCCGCCGGCAGCCGTATGGCCGTGGGGCGTCCAGTAGCAGGGCAGCCCGCAGCCGTGCATCACGTCCAGGTAGAAACCGCCCACGTTCTCACGCTCCAGCAACTGGACGCAGGTCTCCTTCATCCTGTCTCGCCACCACTGGGTGTCGACACAGGGCAGCCAGGAATAGTAGCCCCCATATTTGAGCAGGCTCCCGTAAAGGTCCCGGGACATATGAGGCTTGGCCTCGGCTGCGTACGGCGCATTCTCGCTCGGCCCCTGATCGAACATCTGAAGGCATACGTAGGGGCACACCATGCCTCCCTCCTGCCGCAGGCGCTTGCACTCGGCGGAGAAATTGGGCAGGGCGGATATCTTCGGGTAGTTGCCGTCATAGCAATTGTGGTTGTACAACTCGGCCCATCGCCCATAGCTGCGCATCCGACGCCTGTTAAACGGCACGTGGAGATTGCTGAGGCCCGGGCTGTATTGCTCCCAAGCGTACCAGTTGACCGGCAGACGCACGCCGGCCCATTTCAGGAATTCGCGGAAATGTTCGGCGCCGATGCGCAGGTTTTCTTCCGCCGAATGCGTGCCCTCGGCGGAATCGTAGGTAACGGTATAGAAATACAGCGGCGTTTCCTTATACCACTTCGGGATATCATCTCGCACGGAGAGCTTTCCCTTTCCGCACCATGGCTGCTCTACCGCCCATTCGCGGTAGATCTAGCAGGCATCGTACCAATCTCCGCGGAAAGGACCTGCGACGCAGTCGTACGGAAGCACGAAGTGGTGTACTCGGGCGCCCGAGACGCATGCGTAGGTGATGTCGGGCGGGAAGTGGCCCGGACGCCATGCTATCTCGGAAGGACCATTTATGATCTGGATCTTCATCAGGTTCGGCCCTGGATCGCGGGTTCCGAGATATATGCCTTTGCGGCTCTCCCTGTTGTAAAGGGCCTGGAACTGCATGTTGAAATAGTACGGATAGAAAGCGCCGGTGGTGTGGTAGTTGTGGCCGAGACCCACGGGCTGGTTGAAAGGGTTCTCCGCCAGGCCGCCGCGCCACCTGGGATAGACGAAGATGTTCTCTTCCGCTTTCCCTATCGGCGCCAGTGACAAGTTCGGAAAGCGCACCCGCTCGATCCCGTACTTTCCGCTCCGGTTGTGTATGGCGATCCGCCAGTACGAGAGGGGATCGCCGGCGCGCAAGGTCACCATGACCTCCACGTCCAGGACTCCCTTGGCTTCGCGAGCGTCTATCCCCTTCCACTCCAGATGCAGCACCGATTCGGAGTCGTTCCGCTCCCGCCGCCAGGAGACGGCTTTGCCGGCGTGGGAGCCGATTGTGAAGGCATCCCCCGCCATCTTCTCCATTATTCCTATACGTCCCGGCTTGGTCTTTTCCCTTTCGTCCTTGCCAACCCATTTGGGATCGAGGGTCATTCGTACCTCGAAGAGGTCGCGCAAGCCGATAAGATCGGCCTTTATCAGAAAATCCTGGTCCTCCGCGATGCCGTAGAGCCGGCTGACCTGAAAACCGCCGTGAGTCCGCAGGAACTCGAGGCCAACTTGCCGGTTTGAAAAAAGGATGCTATCGCCCCGTTCCTCCAGATCGATTGCGTTCGGGTGGCTCTCAAAAAAACGCGTTGCTATCTCTGAGGGTCCCGCCGCCCACGCCACGCTTGACATTGCACAGAGGCACATGATTGCGAGCTCCAGCCAGAACCTTGACATCTTGCGTTTTCCTCCTCCGAAATGGCGACATCCTGCCATAGCGTGTCAACTCCCTCTTCGTCCGGCCAATCCCGCTTCGCGCAACGGGCTTTGTGCGATAGATCACGCGCCAATTCAAGACTATCGAGACCATTTGCCGCGAACGCCCTTTAGGAGGCCATTGAAGAAGTGCACAGTGGGCGGAAATCCGAAATTCCCGCCGATGGTAGGGGCGCACGCCTGCGCGCCGTAGTCCGCCAGCCGGCGGACTACGGCGTGGCCGAGGGCCTGCCTGTGCGGAGCACGCAGACAGGCGGCGGAGCCACACTTCTTCAACGGACTGTTAGCCCGGATTTCTCATACCGGGGCTTTTAATGGGCTGCCTTCTTTGGTATAATACATTTATCAAACAGAGGTTATAACCAAAGAAGGACGCGGCCCAATGAGTAGAGAGTGTAACATAAAATCGCTTGAATTTCATCCCCATTTTCGGCCCGCCCCGGCGCATCGGCCTTCCGCCGGGCCGGCGCACGAAGAATCTAGCGGGTGTGAGAAATCCGGGCTAGAAACACGCTTTTGGATAACGACCCCGTCTACAGGTCTTTCGCGCTGAATTCAGTCTTGCGATGCAGCTTTTTGCGATGCAGCTTTGTCTCCGACTCGGCTGAGCCCTCCGACTGTGCTCACGGGCCCCACCATGTCGAGAGGCTCGTCGCACGCCCGGACCGATACAGTTCTTCTCAACAGAGACTTGCGCGCCTCAGGCGCGGCCGCTGACCTACGTCCCTGTAATAATTCTCAAACGCTACAATGAATGAAACGGGAGTGGAGGCGGGCCTTTGTAGAACATCGGAGGCCGTGCTGCACTGGCGTCTCCCCCACTCAGGCCGGGGTCCGGAAACGAAAGAGGCAGGCAAGCAAAGCCGATTGAGATGTTCGTGCAGAGACTCCCAAGACTCCTCCTGAACCCCAAAACGCCCCAGAATCCGCCCCAGAACTCCATGACTTCATTCCCGTGGCCTCATGTGCTACGAGCAAAGGTTATAATCAACTTACCTTCCTTATAGCTCGCCCCTTCGATTTCTGATTTGACAAGGGTATCCGGTAGTGCAAACACCCGTGAATAGCTTCCGGTATTGATGATAAGTTCATTACCTTTTCTTCCTACATCCAGGCTTGATTTATCGAGATTGGCTATGGTGAATGCCAAGGAGATCTTCCCGTCTTGTTCGGCAAAGCGGACCGTGCGCGTTTGTGAAAGCATACGATCCGGGATTATCTCTCCGTAGATCTCCTTTCCCAACGCATCAAGTTGTTCGATGCCGGTGGGTTCATTCTTCAGGTGTTTGATTGGAAAGATCTTGGTATCCAGGAACGAGCTTGAGATAACGTCCATCTGTTCCTTCTGAAGCTTGCACCAGGGCTTAAGGTATCCGCTTACCAGTTCATCCGGGAAGATCTTGTTCACGAAAATGCTGTCAACAGGGAAGCCGAACAGGCCGAAATACGTGTAGGCGCGTCTGGTCTCGGCAATGGCGATCTTGTCAGGGGTCAATACCAGTCGGACGGAGGATTTCTCAGGGTCCTTCAGCAAATCGCCTAGCCGCCCGATATTTTCGATGACAATCCCAAACGTTTCGTAGACTTTATCTTCGGGCAGCCATACGCGAATGTCCTTGAGCCGGTTGGTGATTGGACGTATCAGTTTCATGACCTTGCGTTCAATATCTAAGAGCTTGTTCATCGTGCCGGCGGCGGAATCTGTGAACGTCAGCAAGCGTAGGGCGCCCGCCGTGGGAGCGCAGTCAACAACTACGGTCTCGAAGCGGCCACTTTCAATTTCCCGGAGTATTCGGGCTAAAACAAAGACCGCGTCCATTCCCGGAATCAGCGCAACCTCCTCGGCGACCGCGTTGTCCATCCCCAGATAGGCCGTGATATCCGCCACATATTCCTGGATGGGACTCCAGTGCTCACGGATTTCGTTCAGGATATCAACTTCCAACGCGCGAAGATTCTCAGTCACCGGCGCGCAGGAGTCCCCCACAGGCACTTCGAAAATGTCGGACAGATTATGTGCCAGGTCAGAGCTCACAAGGAGGGTTCTTCGCCCCTGCCTGGCAGTGCGTACGGCCGTTGCCGCGGCAATCGTGGATTTCCCAACGCCGCCCTTGCCCGTAAAGAGTATGATTCGCATTCTCTGTTTCTCCGGGTACTCAGCGGTTCCCTAAGTGATGTTTACCTTCTTCAAAACCGCTGGTGTTATCTTTCCGCTGTCCAAAAACAGGTTAAGGATGTGCTCACCGGCTTCGATGTATTCCTGTGCTTCGGACAGCCTGTCTTTGAAGAACTGAATTTCTTCTTCGTCCTCCGGCGTTTTCCCTTCAAGGGAATTGAGCTCTTCCATATTGCGGGAGACAAGAGCCTTCGCTTCCTTCAACTCATCCTTAAATATCGTGGCGGCAATCTCACTTACGATCTCCCAGGTGTTTCCTCTAATCTGGTAAAAATTCTTGCGTTCGCCTCTATGATAGACCCGCCGGACGAGCTTCCAGCGTTCGAGTATTCTCATGTTTGTTGAAACGGAGGCCTTGGAGACCTCAAGCCTTTGGGCCATCTCGTCCAAGGACATGGCTTCCCTTGAAAGATGCAGAAGCACCTTCAACTGACTGGCAATCCTTGGAAACCCGAATCTCTCGGCCTCTTCACCCGCGATATCCACCCATTCATTGCGTATATCTTCGATGGTTTTCATCATTACGCCTCCTGCTGACTGAATAGCCAGTGCGTTCACTTCGTTCAGTTCATATTATACGTTCCGAATGACAGCTTGTCAAGCGCATCTTTCGGAAATTCTCATTCGGCGTCCGCCACATGGCCGCCGGCCATCAGGTCTCGGATGGTGGTCCTTCTGCGATCTATTGCTGAGGTCTGCCCAAATACCAGTGATAACGCGAGTTACGGTCCGCCGAGGCTGAAATTGAAACCGGGCGCCGATGGACGCGGAACACTTGGGAGGGACACCATCGTTAACTCTTGAGCTGAGCCGTGCCCGGGGGTAGCTTTCAGGCGTGGCCGAGATCGCGCGAGGGACGGCTGCGGGGTTTGCCCGTCAACAACTCACGCAGCCGGCTTATAGACGTTGTTCACACACGTTCCAGTCCGGGGAGGCTTTGTGCCCTTCCGCCTTGAGGGCCTCGACAAGGCTCGGGGCCGAACGGCTTTCCGCCTCCGACGGGACTTCCCTGCCTGCGCCGCGGCAGGCAGCCGCAAAGCGTCCCCGATCCTAGTCAACAGGAACGGTCAACAGAGCCTGAATCAGCCGTTGCCTGACGCGTCGACCGACGCCAAGCCCTTGCCCTCTTACTCTCCGGGACGCTCAGTAGGAATGCAGGCTCGGCAGCAGGTAGCTCACGCCGAAATAGGTGAACATAACGAAGGCGAAGCCGAGCAGCGCGAAAATGGCATTGAGAAGCGGCATGCGGTCCCTGGCCACGCCGAAGGACGGCCCGACCAGCCTGAAGTGCAGGTAGGCTCCATACACGAGCCACGTGATCAGGGACCAGGTCTCCTTCGGATCCCAACCCCAATACCGTCCCCACGCCTGTTTGGCCCAGACAGCGCCGGAAAGGATGCCCACTGTCAGCAAGAGGAAGCCGAAGGCCATGATCTGATATGACAGGTTGTCCAGCAGCCTTTTGGACTCGCGCTTGCGCCAGAGCGCCAGCCACAGAATGGCCGCGCAGAACGCCGCAAAGAAGGCGCTGTACGAGACCATGCACGTGAACACGTGAAAGATCAGCCAGTTGCTCTGGAGCGCGGGCATCAGGGGACGCGGGGCGTGATCGAATAAGGTCGACAAAGCGAGAATCCCCAACGTGCCGAGACACGCGGCCGCCTCCATGGCCGGGAAGTCCCTGAACAGTCTCGACACGAAATACACGCAGCAGAATCCCCACGCCATCCACAGGAGCGACTCCGGCATGTTCGAGAAGGGTGGATACCCGGCCTCCACCCATCGGGCCGCGATGCTGCCCGTCAGGGCCGCCAGTCCAATGGCGATGGCCCCGTTGGCTGCGCGCCGAAGCCACGTGAGCCAGACTGGCACGTCCTCCCGTCCCGCGCCTCGGAGCGTCAGCAGCACAATAGCGTGCGCCATGCTCAGCGGGAGCGCGCCGAGAAAAACCCCAAAGGCGATCTTCCACAACAGCTCATACATGCTGTCGTGCCTTTCGGTTCAGAAACGGTTTGACGTAAAACGCGAACGCCACGCCCAGCGGCAGCAGCGCAAACCCCGTGTACACGAGGGGCACGCCAGGGTCGTAGGTCACTTTCAGTATAGAGATCTTCTCCGTCGCCCGGTCGTAACTGAACTGGTAGAGCGTATACCGCCCGATGGCAGCCGGGTCATTGACGCGGATGACCTCCTTCTGAAGCACGTGATCGTTTCGATCGAGCACTGAAACGTGGCTCTCGTAGGCCTTGACGGCCGCGGATTGACGGACATAACGCGTGGCTGCGTCAGCGGCGCCCTCGCCCGGGCCGGCAAGGAGCAGTTCCAGAAGGCCGACAAGGCCGACCGACCGACCATCGTCAGCCTCATGACAGGCATGAACAACTCGATCAACAGCTCCTGGAAGCTCGGCCGGCCGATGGCGCCCCATCTGGCCGGCTACCGCAAGCAGATCGTCGCCTTCACGCGGATGGTCAAGGAGAAGGGCATCGCGCCTGTGCTGATGTCGCCGACGCTGACGGATGAGTCGCTGGGCTGGTACAGCATGTGGGCACGGGGCGGCACGGAGGAGTTCCTGAAGCGCTGCGGGCAGATCGTCAAGGAGGTCGCCGAGGCCGAGGGCGCGTATTACATCCCCGTCGCCGAGGAGTTCGAAGCCGCCCAGCAGGCCGGGCCGCCCGAGCAGATCTTCCGCCACGACGGCGTGCACCCCTCGGCGCTGGGCCAGTACATGATCGCCAGGTCGCTGCTGCGGCGGATGAGCTTTGCGGGCAAGCTTCCCGCCGCGGGCGCCGCCAGGCGGCTCAGCCACCCGCCGAGGGCCCTGCCTGTGCAGATCGAGCTCGCACGGCGCTTCCTGCACAACGGCGACGAGAAGGTGACCTTCGTCGTCACCAGCAAGGCCACAGAACCGCTGGAAGTGGCCGCCACCTGGAGCTTCGGCGGGAGGGGCGGCACCGAGAAGCTCAAGCTCACCGGCAACGACACGTGGACGTGGAAGCTTCCGGCGCCGTTGAACATGGATATCGGTGCCGCGGCCGACGTCGTCATCGACATGACCGACGGCAAGAGAATGGGGCTTTGGGTCGTGGACCTCTGCCGCGTCCCCGTGATGCATCTGAAGGACGGCAGGGCCGGCGGCACGATCGAGGCCACCCAGGACCGCCCGGACGGCAAAAGGGCCGTC
>SDBU01006433.1_pt1 | contig 13814 bp, 28 predicted proteins | sample 2277071 | NCBI WGS metagenome assembly SDBU01 (sample SAMN10397929, study PRJNA504765) | marine sediment metagenome | isolation source: marine sediment core GS08_GC12, 126 cmbsf | place: Arctic Ocean: Gakkel Ridge, Loki's castle | collected 2008
TTAAATCAAAATGGATATGTTCCTTTTTCATTTACCAAAGATGATGAAATATACCAATTAAAATTAGGTGTTATAGAATAAAAGTTCGCAATCTTTATTTAATGTGAAAATGAAAAAAGCAGAATACCAATCTTTGAAAACTGAATTTATGAAAGAGGAGAATCCTCACACTGGAAAAAATTATACAGAAAAAGAAGCGAAAGAAAGAATAATAAAAGAATATTGTGAGAATGGTTATTATATATAATTAAGTTCCAGGTAAAATACAGAGGCTGACTTCTCGTGCAACGCCCTGTGCCATGTCATTATTAAATTACAAAACATAAATATATAAAGAAAAGTAAATTTAATACTATATCTTTTCGCAGAAAGGATAAAAACAAAATGACATTGACAAAAAAAGAAATTGAGGAATTAGCAAATTACTTTTTTACTAAAAAAAAGTTAGCACATATAAAGTTGAAACCAACTGGACATATTGATGGATATATCGTTTCTGAATTGATTGATAATGCAATTTATAATGTTAATACAATAGATGGTAAATCTGTAGAAATATTTGCCATAAAAATATATGATATTAAATCATATGAGGAGATTATAGGATGAAAAAGTGGTGGTGTAGTAATTGTAAAAGGGTAAGGGAAACTGAAGATGATGTTAAAATAAAAGTATGCTATTCTTGTCAAGTAGAAATGGAGGTTGTTGAATGAAAAAGATATTAACTCTAGGAATTATAAGAAAGTATGTTTTAGAATATTTCCCAGATATTTTATGGTGGGACGGATACAACAAACATGAAACATTTAATCCAAATAGAAATTATAAACATAGACAAGGAATGCCAAATGAAATTAGAATTGAGTTTGATTACGAAGATGTTAATAAAAATTGGAAGGCTGTAAGTTCTATTGCGATTGAATTAAATAGATTAGGATATTCTTTTGCAATATACTCAACAGATGGAGGGAGAGGACCTCATATTCATATTTATGATTTAGATGAACTAGAGTGTCTAGATGAAGAAAAAAGAACATTATACAGAGAGAAATTCCTTAACAAGGTTTGCAAAGAATATAAACCAGATATGGAACTTTGTAATGAGAAACATTTATGTGCATTAGAATTTGTAAACCATTTTAAATATAATAAACCAAAAGAATTATTACAATATTTTGATAATGGCAGAAATATGTCAATTGATTATGATATAAAAAGCGAAATATTATTTTATAAAAATAAAAACAATATATCACTTCCACCAAAAAGGAATATTAAATTTGGTGACTTAATATTTAAAAGAAAGAGAGATTTAATAATAAGTAAATGTTCTTTTGAAACTGTATTTAATAAATATAATATTAATTATAAACACCATATGGCACTATGTCCATTCCATAAAGATACAAATTATAGTCTAAGTTTCTCTACCGAGAAGGGATTGTGGAAATGTTTTGGGTGTCACTCCAAAGGAGACATTATAACTTTAATTAAATTACTACAGGAGGTAAAAAATGGAAGAAAATAAATTATTAAAGTTAGTTAAAAAAGCTATTATCACTTCTAATACTGGTATGACATTAGAACAAATACAAAAAGAAGTTTTTCATCAAGCTATAAAGGAGTTAACTGGTAAAACTTCTTTTCAAAGGAAAAATATAGTAGATGCCATTAATGAATTAATAGAAGATGGAGAAATTGAAAAACAAAAGAAAGAAACTGAAATAAATATCTTTGTATTAAAAGAATAACAATGGTAACTAGAAAAGAGGCAGAAAACATAGCTCTTAAATTAGCTGGAGTAAATCCTAAAGAAATTGTTCTTATGACAAAATTTACTCCAGTCCCTTACGGGGATAAATTATTAGAAAATGAAACTTTTATTTATGATAAGAATAAAATATTATGGAGATATAATAAAGAAGAGGGTATTTGGCATACAGGTGCGGAACAGTTTATTAGAACAAATTTAAGGAATCAACTCTTTGGTGATGAGCAACAAAAAAAGAATTATGTTGATGAAATCGTTTCATACGTAAAAGATATTACATATGATGATAAGTTTGAACCAGACAGTAATCCTTTCCTAATCGCATTAAAAAATAAGGTGTATGATATTAAAAATGATATATTTTTAGATTATAAACCTGAATTTTATATAACAAGCAAAATACCCCACGATGTTAACGAAGAAATTAAAGAATGTCCAATAATTGATAAGTTCTTTGAAGATAGTATTGGAGAAGAATATAAAGCAACATTATATGATCTTGCTGCATACATGATGTTCAGAGGTTATCCATACCAAAAGTTATTCTTTGTAGTGGGGCAAGGAAAGACTGGAAAAAGTCAATACTTAAAACTACTAGAAAAACTAATTGGAAGCGATAACTTTTGTTCTGTTGAACCAAAAAATATACAAAAAGATAAACATTCAATGGCACAAATGTGGTTAAAACTAGCAAATATAGTTAGCGATATTGATTATAACGCCCTGGAGAATATTAATATAATAAAGAAATTAACTGGTGGTGATACAGTAGAAATAAGAAAAATGTATAGGGATCCTTTCAGTGCAACACTATATGCTAAACAAATATTTTCTACAAATAAACTTCCAGTTGTAAAAGAAAAAACATCAGCATGGTATAGACGTGTTTATTTGGTTGAATTTTCAAATGTAGTGACAAAAGAAAAAGAAGATAAGTTTATCTTACAAAAGATGATTCAAGAGGAAGAAATGCAAGGATTTGTATTTCAGTGTTTAAAAAAATTAAGAGAAATGTATCTTGACAATTTTAACTTTACTTATGATATAGATATTGATAAGATGGCAGGGATGTATGAAGAGCTATCAAATCCTATACTTTCATTCATGAAACAAAACTGTTCATTTGATGGTTCAGATTATTGTGTTAGGTGGGAATTTATTGATAGATTTAATGTTTGGCTAAGAAATAATAACCTCCCACCAGAGAGTAAAAGCGAAGTTGAGTCATTTTTGAAGGAGAGATATAATGAAGTTCGTAGGATAAATGAACAAACAGAACAGTATAATAGATGCTGGAGTGGCTTCTCATGGCTCAATACTGGCCAAAAAACACTAAAATATACCACTTATACCTCTTATACCAACCAAATAAAAAAAGTGTATATATATAGAGAAGAAGTTTCAAACCATGGTAATTCTGGTATATCTGGTATATTGCAAAAAAAAGGAGAAAAAAAACAATGAAAACTCTCACAACTAAATTAACCTATCCATCCAGCCCACTTCTAATTCTTTTAAAACGTGGGGTATGCACAACTGACAACAAATATTTGTTGTCCTCTTTTATGGTTTTTCACCATCTTAGGGCAATGATTAGGAAAGGTACATTCCTATGAGTCCTTGTTGTGAGATATTATAAAAATTAGTTTGTCCCTAATAAATTAAAACATACATTTAAATACATGTATTTACATAAATTATCATGAGAAAACAAATAAAGAAATGGGGTGAAAGCTTGATTATCTCTTTTGATAAAGAGGATCAGAAAGTTTATAATATTGAGCATGGTGACTTTCTGGATATTTCTGACATGGTAGTAATTAAATCTGAGGACACAAAAAATGAATAATGTAACAAATCCCTACAGACATAGAGAAGTATCAGCAGAATGGCTTATACAAGCTCCTACTGACGATTGTATAGACAGAGAGAACCTAATATCTAAAGAGTTAAATCAAGGGTGTAGATAATAATGGAACCAGAAACAAACATTCAACAACAACAAGTTGAAAAGGTAAAATTAACTAGGGGAGCTTCAGGCAAGTATGGATATGAGATTTCATTATTAGGGAAGCCAGAAGATAATATTGAAAGAATTAAAGAACTTAAAGATGAATTTAATAAATTAATTGATTTTAATAATGTAGAAGGAGATAAGAGTTAGAATGGAAGATAATACAAATCAAACACAAGAATCCAGTACAGACGTGCTTAATACAACTGTTGGTGATAATGAGGGTTCTCAGGCTTTGGAGTGCAAACCAGTAGAGATTAAAGAAGTTGTAATCCAAACAGAGAATAAAGAAGGTAAGAAGATGGACAATTCATTAGTTAATATTATGTGTAAACATCCAGATAAAGAAGAATTAATCAAGTTGACACAGGTTAAAAGAGTCAATGGCGATAAGATGATTAATACTGCCTTATTTGTAACAGTTGATAATGATGGTAAGTTTATGAAAGATTCAGGTATTGCTTATTTGTTATCATTTATGAAAGTTTCTGCTTTGAAAGAATTAGAAGGCAAAATGATGGATACTGTTAAAGAATCAGAGACAAGTAAGTATATGGCATTGAAGTGCTATTAATATTAATTAACAAACATAACAATTTTTTTTTATTAAAGGCAGAGTAGCTCAGTTGGTTGAGCGTGTGCGAAGCCCGTCCTGCAGGCAACACCTAGGGCGTTCAGTGCTATGACGCTGGTTCGAATCCAGCCTCTGCCATAGAGATTCCCAATCTCTTAAAACTGGGTGAGGATGTGAAATTTGACACACATTGACAGCCGGAAAGACGGCATAAGTTGAGTGGCTCGCAAGGCACTAGGCTCTTTTATAATCACAATGGAAAGTAAAAATGATAGAAGAAATACACAGATGCAATAAATGTCAGTGCGAACAATATGCACCAAAGGGTTCAGAGGTTTGGTGCGGTTGTAGACCACGGGTAAAACTTAAAATGGAAAAAATAATAATAAAAACAGAACTAAGTAGAATAATGAAAAAGGAAATGCAACTTAACTTGGGGTATTTCAAATGACAAGCGACCAATCATCAGTTGAAAAAGAAATGAAACAATTATTGAAAGAGTGTGAGGATATTGTTGATGACAGTTATTTGACTACAAACGATGCAAGAAAAATTATGGATAAAGCTTATAAAATGTTAGCTAAGTGTGAAGAATTAAGAATTGGTAGAGATAATTTGAGAGATAAATATAGAAAGTTAAAAAATACGATTAAACGTGTGAAGATGAAGAAATGAAAATTGGCCAGAGTAAATCGATTTGTGATACATGCGGTATTAATTTGAACAGTAAAAATATAAAACATAGAGAAGGTCATATAGTTAAATATTTATTTAGATTGTTTGAATATTGTGTATGGGAAAGAGGAGAGTGTATTAAATGTTCGAGATCTAAGCCTAAAGCGAAGTCGGGTGGAGAAGAATGAATCTTAAAAATATGACGCCGAAAGATAAGCAGTTGTATGAGATTTCAGCAGAAGCAGGATCATCTTTTATATGTGCATTAAGGAGAAGAAATATACCTGAAGACTTTGAGGATATAATTTATATGATAAGGAGAGCAGAATACAAGAGGGGAAAAGGAGATGGCCATTCAGAATCTTTGAATACTTTAAGAGTAGAGGTATTCAAAATAATTAAATGGTCAAAAGATCATGGAAACAACGACGAGTTAATATCAAAAAAACAGGTGGCGAAAATTATAGATTCGCTTCTTGAACCACAAGTGAATAATACTCAGCAGTGCTTAAAAGGTGAGAAGCCGATTGAAGGCAGAGACCATAGTGGTCAGTTACAGCCAAGTCGGACGAACGAGACGCCTGATAAGGATTCGATAGATAATACTAGGACTATCCCTGCTGAGACCCGTAAGGGTGGGGTAGGAATAATAGATGTAAAATTTGATACGTCTAATCACGATAAGACGAAAAAAGATTTAAAAACACTTATAGAAGGGCTGGATGGACTCGAGGGGTATGAAGATTTAAGAAACGATTGTATAGAAGAAGTAAGGAAGTTAAATACACAGGAGCCATTAAAATGAAAAAGAAATTACAACATTGTAATAAATGCGGTGAAGAAACTTGGCATATGATTGGTAGAAAACAGGCGAACTCGGCAGCAAGATCTTATACTAGAAGAACAACTTGTGAATGTATGACTTGTGGATTTAAGGAAATAAACAACATGAAGACTGGTAAGAGAACATTTTCAAGGAATAATGCTACGCCTAGTACAGAGGTGAAAGATGTCAGTTAAAAAGAAAGGTAATTTTGATATACAAAGACAAAGAGGACTTAGGGGCAAGACGGGAATATCTGGACAAAGATATGGTGACAGCGTCGATATTGATAAAGTAAAGAAGGTTGCGACGCATAATAAAGAAGAGGTGAACAAATGAGTAAATGTCCCTTATGTGGAGAGGTTTCCTGTCTCGACAAATTATATACTGTGTCGGTTGAAGAAGTGTTTAGTTTTATAAACAATGGGGATACAAGAATTATTGACGAAATAAAAAAAATCTGGGGCCACGATTCTTGCAATTTTATGAAATGTAATAAATGCGATTTTTGTTTTGCCGATCCGTTCAAGGGTGGTACTGAAATACTTTATTCAATAATATATAGCAAAGATTCTTACCCCATTAATAGATGGGAATACGAAAAAGCATTAGAAAAAATCGAAAAAGATGATGTTTGTCTTGAAATTGGGGCTGGAGAAAATATTTTTATAAACAAACTAAAAAATAAATTGGCGGAGGAGAATGTAAAATCGGTAGAAATATCAAACGATAAAAGTGATTATAAAAGCGTAGATGAAATAAGCAATTCTCAAAAATTCTCAAAAATCTTTATGTTTCACGTATTAGAACATTTGGATAATTTTAAGAATGTGATAGAAAAAATTAATAAAATAACGACAGAATCGTCAAAGCTTATTATATCTGTTCCAAGCGGAGAACTTGTGGACTTTATGAAAGACATAATATCATCTACAGACAATCCTCCGATTCATGTTTCAAGATGGAATAAAAAGACAATCAATATGCTGAATAGTTGGAAAATCTCTGAATCATCTATTAAATATTGTACTAAATCCGAGCTATTTAAATTCACTTTCTTTGGCTTAAGAACAAAGAAATATCCAAGATCAAGAAACCCAGTGTTAATGCTTATGTGTCTTATTGAGGCGTGTGTCAAATATAGATATAAAAAGGTTATTAAAGATCAATTTTTTATTTTAAATAAGACTTCTACTATCAAAAAAGCGAATAGGGGTGAAAATGACTGATAAACAGAAACAGACAATAGATAATTTAAAAAAAGAAATTATTGATTTTAAGAAACAAATTAAGGATTTAAAAATTAGAATAAGTGAACAAGAAAAAATAATAGAAATAGACCCAAAATTACTTGTAAGAAATGTAAAACAAAAGAAGAAACTATTGATAGAGTGCCAAGAATGTGGGCAAACAATTTTCACAGATCAAAGCCATACTTATGAAGACTGTAAAAAGTATATAAGTTCCCAGAATGTCCAGGAGGCGTCGAAATGAAGAAGCAATATTTGGGAAAATTGGATTTAGAAAGTGATGATACGAGACAGAGGATAGGGAAGGGAAAAATATTAACCCATGTTTCTTTATTTAGTGGCTGTGGTGGTCTTGATGTTGGATTCGCAAATGCAGGAATCCAAACCAGGGTAATGATTGAGTATGCACATGACCCGTGTGAAACATTAAGGCATAATTTTTTATGGGAAAATCTAAAGCAGAGAAAAATGGGGGGTCATTATGTTAAGCTTGATGGTTCTCCAATAGATAAATCAGGTGCAATAATTGGAAAGTCTAAGTGGGTTGAGGGAATAGAACCACAATGGAATACAAAAGAAGATATGAAAAAAGAAATAACTTGGTATCACGAACCAGAGCCAGTGATTTTGGAAAGAGATATTTGTGAGGTGACAACTGATGAGATTATGAAAGTTGGAAACTTGCAGGTTGGAGAGTGTTCGATTATTTCTGGTGGATTCCCATGTCAAGGATTCAGCCTTGCAGGGAAGAGAGTTTTGGATGACCCAAGAAATAAGTTATATAAACAATTTGTTAGAATAGTTGATGATATGAAACCAGCATCTATATTTGGGGAGAATGTCCCTGGATTGGTCTCGATGGGTAAGGGGCATATTATTCAACAAATATGCGAGGACTTTGCTAATTGTGGATATGATATAACTTGGGATATTCTGGATGCTGTAGACTTCGGCGTTCCTCAACATAGAAATAGAGTTATTTTAATAGGAAAAAGAATCGATGCTATGTTTTTAAATGAAGAAGGGAAGCCGTCATTTCATATTGCAGTAAGCCCAGGAGAGATAGTTCACCCTTATTTATTTTATGAGAGATTAAGGAAGTGGAAAACTCCAGAATCGAAAGCGACCCCAGATGTAGTTTCGGTGAAAAACCTAATTGTTCGCAAATTCTAAACAAGGAGTCGCAAGATGTTAATTAGTATAGCATTAATATCCGCAGTAGCATTCTTTGATGTTCCAGCGTGGGCATTGTTTATGTTATTTCTAACATGGATACCAGATGTCGCAATAGTGAAGATACTATGCAATTAAGTTCCTATTTTCATGGGAGTAGGAAATGATGGATAGTTCAATAATTGGTTTGTTTGGAATGTTATTTATTATTGCATTGTGGATATATGTTTTTTACAAGTATTGCAAGTCTTTAAAAGAAACTTCGCATAATACAGGGAGTGGGAAACAATGAAATTAAATTTAGGGTGCGGAGTTGATAAAAGAGATGGATATGTTAATTGCGATAGATCAGAATTAGTTAATTCAGACGCAGTAGTAGACATGGAAAAGAAGTTGCCATTCAAAGATAATTCAGTAGATGAGATATTAATGAATCATGTATTAGAGCATATTGTTAATTTTATACCACTAATGCACGAGTTACATAGAATATCTAAACATAAAGCAAAGTTAATTATTAGAACTCCATTTTATTCTTCATGGGGGCAGTTCAATGATCCAACTCATATAAGGTTTTTTACACCATATACTTTTGGTTATTTTAAGAAAGGAGTTTATTCACATGAGGTTGATTGCAAAGAGGATATGTTCGATGTAAAAAAGATTAAGATAAACTTTGGGATAGGTCCATCATCAAAATTGAACCCATTAATAAATCCAATAGTAAACTTTAATCATAGAATATATTGTAGATTCTTTGCATGGATATTTCCATGCTCTGAAATATATTATGAACTAGAGACGCAGAAGACTTCGGAGGCGAATAATGGTTAGAAGAGTATGTAAAAGATGCAAGAAGATAGAATTCATACATTGTAAAGTTAACGGGTGTTACTTATTAGATTTTTTTATATTGCATCCGACACATAAAACTTGGCTATTATCTAAAATTGTTCTACCACCCCTACTATGTGGGTCTATATGGTCTGCATGATATTGTTCGTAAGTTATTGTTGTTTTACAATCGCAACACTTCTTATCAGACTTAGCCCAAATAATCATTCTTTCTTCTTCTGTAAAATTTCTTTTTTTATCTTTAGGAATTAAAAAGCCGATTAATAGTTTCCTTAAAATCTTGTTTCTAATCTCTCTTTGAACCTTATCGTTTGTATGTGCAATAATACTTTTGGAATATTCTTTAATATCCGAATTAGAACTTTCTACTCCTTCAGAAATAACTTTATCTGAGAAATTCATTAAACATTCTTTAATATCTTCGTATTTTTCTGTTGGGAAAATATACTCTTTAGATAACTCATAAAAAACATAAAATAAAGATTGGAAATCAGACTTTGTTTTCCATCTTGTTCCCTTGAGTAACCCAAGAATATCACTAATTAAAACGATTATCCTATTGTAATCTTTTTTTTTGTCTTCTTTGCCAATCCAATTATCATCATAGATACGATAATAATTGTCAAGAGCTTCATTTTTATTTTGTAATCCATGCATTATGGAAATAAATAGTTCACTTATAAATTCCGCATCTTTCATTCTTCTTATATCATTTGAAGTAAAAATTCCATTTTCAGAAAAAAATTCTTGGTCTTCTGCTAATTTATTCATTAATATAATAAAGTGTCCTATGTAAGTAGCATTTCTTATTTCTTGCTTGGTTAATGGGTAGACATTCTTATTCATCCTTTGGAATATGGCTCTTATCTCATCATCATTAGATTTAAGTTCTCTAACATGAAGAGGATATGCCCAAAAATCTTGCTGAACTGGTGTAGGCAACTTTTTAAAATAATATCCACCATAATCAATGTTATCAATCTCATTAATCTCAAATTCTCCAGTAATAAATTCAAGGATGGCTCTTATTCTTTGTTGCCCATCTGTTACAATATATTCTGATTTTCCTTCCGAGCTAGTTTTTATTTGCATAAATACTTCTGGAACTGGTAATCCCCTAATTATTGTGTCTATCAAATATTGTTTTGTTCTAACACTCCAAACGGGCTTTCTCTGATATTTTGGATTAAGGTTTAAAGACTCTTCAATATTCCTTTCATTAAACCAAGAAATTCTTTGTCCTGCCATTTTTACTCAATTTTTATACCGAGGGCTTTCCTTATAAGTTTTATTACAGTCAAGTTGTTGTTTTTTATTCCGTAATCTATCTTATATTTTAAAACTTCTCTCCAAAGTTTTTCATCAACATCTAATAGTAGTTTTTTTGGCATATTAATAATTGTTAATAGTTATTTATATATCTTTCGGTTTTGTTAATAGTTGTTAGTCTTTGTTAATAGTTGTTAATAGAAACGTTTATAAGGGCTATATGGTATATGTTATTAACAGTTATTAACGGTTATTAACAACATGAAAAAACAAACAAAATGCCCACATTGTAAGACCGAGAACATAAAGAAAAATGGCTCTCGTCGAACACAGAACAGAGGAAAAATACAGAGATATAGATGTAAGTCTTGTAATTACCGATTTACAAAAGACGAAGGATTTTTTAGAATGAGAAACCACCCAAATAAGATAACTGCAAGTATAGATTTATTCTTCGGCGGATTATCAACAAGAAAAGTCCAAGCACACCTTAAAGCATTCTTTCCTCACAACTGCACAAACATGACCGTTTATAATTGGGTTATCAAATACTCAAAGAAGATAAGCAAGTTTACAGACGGATTAAGATTAGATGTTGGTAATGAGTTACAAATTGATGAACAATCACATAACAGAGTAGGCGAACAAAATTGGTTAATAGATTCTATTGATACTAAAACTCGTTTTGTTATTGCTTCAACTTTTAGAAAGTCAAGAGGACAGGAAGAAATCAAAGAGGTTTTAAAACAAGCAAAACAAAAAACACTAGACCAATTTAAAGTTATAACTTCTGACGGATATACAGCTTATCCAAGAGTAGTTAAGAAAGTTTTTGGATATTATAATTTTCAAAGAAAAGAGATATTTCATAATGTAGTTACTGGCTCAAAGGGAGAAGGATTTAATGTTCCTATTGAAAGATTTCATAATAATGTTAGAGATAGAACTAAAATAATGCGTGGCTTTCATGGAAGCGTAGAAAGTGCTGATACTATATTGAAAGGTTATGTTGTTTATTATAACTTCATTAGAAAACATCAAGGGATTAAATGTAGTCCTTTTGAGTTAGCTACTGATATTAAATTGGATAATCCTAATAAATGGATTGATTTAATTGAGATGTCACATTGTTAAAACGGAAATCATAATAAAATCTTCCCAACTTAATTCTTTACAATTATGTAGTTTCATATATTTGTTTTTCCGTTGTTTTATTATTTTTAATATTGTCTTTGGATATTCTAATTCTATTTTTTCTATTCTATCATCAACCATCTCTTTTCAACCTATGAACATCTATTCATCCTTTTTATTTAAACGTATCTACCCTTATTCACCTATGCACAGAAACATCTTAGATATAACAGAAGAAATAATTAAGCTATTGAAGAAACATAAGGAGCTTTCTACAAGACAAATTTCTCTTAAAATTAAAAGTCATAGGGCAGTAGTTTTGAGAAGTTTAGAATTTCTAAAGAGAATTGGATATATCCAAGAAAGAAAAGACGATAAGAATAAAGTTGATACAAGATTATTTTCTTTAAAACAAAGCACCCGTTAACTTTACAATGTATAGAATTCATAAGATTTAAAAAACCCTCAGAATATTGCAAGTTATGTCGAGAATATTTGGCCATCAAGAAAATACGTGGGAGAAATAAAATGGGAATTTTTGATATAAATCATATGCAGTTGGATAGCATTGCAAGAGAAATAGAATATGATATTGAGGAAACTAAAAAAAGGATAAAGGAACTAGATGACGAGGATGACGAGAAGTCGCCCTAGATAGTAAATAGGAAAATACTAATTTTCAACAACATGCCATAGTTATATTTAAAAACTAAAATAACAATTAATTTATGCCTTAGAGGTTTAAGGCTACACGCATTTTCATAATATCGAAAGATAATAAAATACAATGATGATAGTTGGTAGTAATGATTAAACTTGGGTAATTTAGGAGCGAAAATTAAAATCATAGTGAGACTTAATGAGGATGCTATATTGATTGCGAGGTTCTATGCGAATTCGGATTATGCGAATCTGAACTGCAACAGGGATTCGTCTAACTCTAACTCCAATCTCGAAATAACCTTGAGTCTCTTGGGCGTCATAATGAAAACGTACAAAAAATTATATGAGAAATTGTATTCAACAGATAACCTAAATTCGGCATTTAGAAAAGCGAGAAAGGGAAAGTCGAAAAAGGATTATGTTATAAAATTTGAATCAGATTTAGAGAGGAATATAGGATTGCTACAAAGAGACCTAAAATTAAAAAAGTATGTCCCAACAGAATTAAGGAAATTTGTTATCAGAGATCCAAAAACAAGAACAATACATGCCGCGGTATTCGGAGACAGAATAGTACACCACGCCATAGTAAACATATTGAAGCCAATATATGAAAAGAGATTTATATATGATTCTTTCGCCAGTAGAAAAACAAAAGGATCCCATGCGGCAATAAGGAGATTTGAATCATTCGTAAGAAAAGTATCTTCAAATGGAAGAGTAATAAGGAATGCATTTAATAATAATTCAATAAGGGGCTATGTATTAAAGGCAGATATAAAACATTACTTTGCCACGATAGACCACGAAGTCCTACTAAATATATTAAAGAAAAAAATAATAGACGAAGATTTTATGCGACTAATTAAAAAAGTATTAGACAATTTTAAAACTACCAGATATGGGAAGGGGTTACCATTAGGAAATTACACTTCACAGTTTTTTGCAAACGTTTATCTGAACCATTTAGACCACTTTGTAAAACACAAATTAAGGGCGAGATATTATATTAGGTATGTTGATGATTTTGTAATTCTACATAAAAATAGAAAGAAATTATTGGAGTATATGGATGAAATAGAAAAATATATAAAATTTTTAAAATTAGAATTACATACAGATAAGTCAGAGATACATGCACTGCGTAATGGGATAACGTTTTTGGGGTATAGAATATTTTATAATCATAGACTATTAAGAAGGAGAAACATAAGATATTTCAAGAGAAGCCTTAGTAAAAAATTAGGGCTCTATCGAAGTGGATTAATAAACAAAGATAAGTTAGATAGTTTTTTGTATGGGTGGCAAGGGTATTCTAAATTTGCAAATACTCACAATCTTAATAAAGAAATCTATAAAGTTGTCCCGGTGGAATGAAGGGAAAGACTTAAATAGTAATTATAATTATAAATATTATGAAATCAACACAAACAAAAATTAATGAAACGAAAAAGAAGCTAAAAGAATTAGAGAATCAATTGCAAAAAGAAAACGATAAATCATATTGGATAAAAATTCCAGAATTAAAGATAGAAATCCAAACTAATATTCATCACAAAGGTAAATCATACGATCAATTAAAAGAAGAGTTCGGAGAAGAATATTTAGAAAAA
>SDBU01006434.1_pt1 | contig 13814 bp, 13 predicted proteins | sample 2277071 | NCBI WGS metagenome assembly SDBU01 (sample SAMN10397929, study PRJNA504765) | marine sediment metagenome | isolation source: marine sediment core GS08_GC12, 126 cmbsf | place: Arctic Ocean: Gakkel Ridge, Loki's castle | collected 2008
TCTATGTCTGAATTTAAGATAGTTGGTAAACCAATACCCCGGCATGATGCCTGGTCTAAAGTAACCGGGGATCTTAAATATGCCGATGATTTTTCTCTGCCCGGAATGTTATTTGCAAAAGTTCTTCGCAGTAAATATCCGGCAGCTAAAATTATTTCTATAAATACCGGTGAAGCAGAGCAGTTAGATGGAGTGCGAGCTATCTTAACGGCGAAAGATGTTCCTCACAATGAAACGGTAACCAAGTTTGGACAGAGTACAGAGGTGGGTAAAGGATTTGAAGGCTTATATCGGGTTTTGGCCGAGAAAAAGGTCAGGTTTATGGGAGAGGCAGTTGCTCTGATAGCTGCCGAGACAGAGGAAATTGCCGAGAAAGCATTAGATTTAATTGAAGTAAAATATGAACCTCTTTCGGGAGTTTTTAACCCGGTTGAAGCAATGAAACCGGGAGCGTATTTAGTTGGTGAGAGTGATACCAATATAATATGTGAGTTTGGCTGCCATCAAGGCGATATCGAAAAAGGTTTTGCTCAGGCCGATATAATAATTGAAGATACCTATAAGGTGCCTTTTGTTGACCATGCTTATTTAGAACCGGAAGCGGGTATTTCCTGGATAGATGATTATGGAATACTCACTATTCGGGTAAGCACCCAGGTAATAGAACATTTTAGAGATGTGGCTGACGTATTGGGCTTACCCCATAATAAAGTGCGGTATATAGGCACTATGATGGGAGGAGGTTTTGGCGGCAAAGAAGATATTACTGTGGAAACTTATTTAGCCCTGCTTACCTGGAAGACTAAGAAACCGGTAAGATTAGTCTATACTCGCGAAGAATCTATTTTATGTCATAGTAAAAGACATCCTTTTGTTATGAAATATAAAGTTGGCGCGAAAAAAGATGGCAAACTGGTTGCTTTAGGGGCGGAATTAATATCTGATGCCGGGGCTTATCCTTACTTAAGTCCCTGGGTCACTTTATACGCAACGGTTAATGCAGCTGGTCCCTATTGTATTCCCAATGTTAGAGTTAAAACTCATTGTGTATTAACTAATAATACTTTTACCAGTGCCAACAGAGGGTTTGGAGCCCCACAGCCTAATTTTGCCTATGAAAGCATAATGGATGAATTATCTCATAAACTTAATATAGATCCCTTGGAAATTAGGCGCAGAAATTGCCTTACTACCGGGAAAGCTCTAGCGACAACCGGTCAGGTTTTTAAGACCTATGTTGCCCTTCCTGAAGTTGCCGAGAAAGCCTGGGAAGCACTGGGAGAGCCGGTTGTATGTGAAGATGAAAATAGAAAAATAGGACGAGGATTAGCTATAGGGCTGATGAGTTATGGCAGGATGACCTTCCTCCATGATTCTTCTCGCTGCTACGTAAGGTTAGAGTCAGACGGGAGTGTATTAATCAGATCCGGAATACCTGATTTAGGTGGGGGGCAGATTTCTTTGCTCTGCCAGATTGTTGCTGAAGAACTGGGAGTACCTATGTCCCAGGTGAAGATTTACCATAGCGATACAGCATTGACTCCTCTTGCCGGTACCACTACTGCAACCCGTCAGACCTATATGTCCGGAAATGCTACCCTTAAGGCTGCCCGAGAGATAAGGAATAGAATTTTAAATAAAGCTGCAGAGATATTAAATGTTAATCAAGATAAATTAGATATTATCAATGAAAAAGTTTTAGTTAACTATGATTCCTCGCAATATGTGCCTTTGATCAAAGTGATAAAGGCTTGTAATGCGGACGGAATAGAATTATTTTGCGAAGCCCAATTTAATGCTCCCTCTACAATAGTGCCTAACTTATCTAGTATAAGAGGGATGACCTTCCCTGATTTTACTTTTGGGGCCCAGGCAGTAGAAGTAGCGGTGGATACGGAAACCGGACAGGTAGAAATCTTAAAACTTATTACCTGTTATGATGTGGGCAAAGCCATTAATCCTTTTAGTGTAGAAGGCCAGATGGAGGGTGGTTCAATATATGGAATGGGTTATGCCCTTACCGAAGAAGTAATTATGGAAAAAGGAATTACTATGACACCCTCTTTTACCGAATATATTATTCCTACATCAGTGGATGTGCCTGATGTGAAGGCGATTCTGGTAGAGTCAGGCGGGGGATTAGGACCTTATGGAGCCAAGGGAATTGGTGAACCTGCTTGCAGTATTATTGCCCCAGCTATCTTGAATGCCATTTATGATGCTATTGAAGTAAGAATCAAGAGCTTACCCGCAACTCCGGAGAAAATAATAAGAGCATTAAAAAAGGATTATTTTAAAAAATAGAAACCCTAAACGGTTAAAAAAATTTAGCCATTAATAGGAGGAAAAAGGATTAAACTAAATGTTAATCAGTGAGGCTTTAAATTTAAAAGAGAAAGCTTTTATATCTTTAGTAGGTGCAGGAGGCAAGAGCACGCTTTTTAATCGATTAGCTGAAGAACTGCTTCTTAAAAATAGACGAATGATTCTAACCACTACTACCAAGATGTATACCTGGCAGTTAGCTCCTTTTATAAAAAAGGGCAGATTAATTGAAGGTCACAATGAAGAAACTATTCGGGAAGGTATTAAAAAATATTTTTCTCTTAAAAGAAAAGGAGGAAGATTAGCAGTTATAGGAGAGAAGATAGAGGATAAAGGAGAAGAAAAAGTGTTTGGGCTGCCACCTGATTGGTTGGATAAATGGTGGAAGGATAGAATAGCAGACTATTTTTTAGTAGAAGCCGATGGGGGAGCAGGGAGGCCGGCAAAAGCTCCGGCTCCTCATGAGCCGGTAATTCCTTTATCGACTACAGATTTAGTTGGGGTAATTGGCATAGATGCCCTGGGTCTCTCTTTACAAGAAGAAAATGTTTTTCGTTCTGAGACATTTTCCCGGCTAACCGGGTTAAACTTAGGAGAAAAGATTAGGATAGAAACCTTATCTTTTTTAATCTGCAATCCCGAAGGTTTGTTTAAAGGTGCTCCCCCTAGTTGCCGCCGTCATCTCTTTATTAACAAAGCAGAAGACTCTAACAGCATAAAAATAGCTGAAGAATTAGCTTTTCAGGTTTTAAAGATATGTCACCGGAGAATTAGTGCTATAATTATTGGAGCTGCCAGTCAGAAGGAAGTGGTAGCTGAAGTAATCAGAAAGGTAAAAACACCGTGATTTACGGAATAATTTTAGCAGCTGGAGAAGGCAAAAGAATGGGGAAAGTAAAATTAACTCTTCCTCTGGGTGATAAGCAGTTGATAGAATGGGTGTTGCAAGCAGCAAAGTTAACTTCCCTGGATAAATATTTTTTAGTAGTTCGCCCCGAAGATAAAGAAATTATTAAGACAGGCAAGAGATGGGGAGCTGAAATTGTACTTAATTCTGAATACAGGTCGGGGATGAGCAGTTCTATAAGAAAAGCACTGCACCAGATTTCTTCTAATGAGTTAGTTGGATTTTTTGTGCTTTTGGGCGACCAGCCCTTAATTAATTCATCTATATTATTTAAGATGCTTCTTGCTTTTACTCCGGGCAAAAAAGAAATAGTAGTTCCTTTTTACAAAGATAGACAAGGGAATCCTGTGTTTTTTGATGGTTATTGGAAAGATGAGTTAATGAAACTTTCCGGTGATGTGGGAGGGAGAGTTTTAATTAAAGCTCATCCCGAGAGAGTAAAAAGGTTTAAAATTCCCAATGGATCCATATTATTAGATATTGACCGGGAAGAAGATTATGAGAAAATAAAAAGTATTTTTAACGCTCTTCATAAAAGAGGAAAGATCTAAATAAGATGAAAAATATATTAGTAATTATCCGAGGTGGAGGAGATTTGGCTACCGGTGTGGCGGTGAGACTTTTTCGAGCCGGGTTTTCTGTAGTAATTTTAGAAATAGACCGTCCCACCGTTATCCGTCTTCCTGTTTCTTTTGCCCAAGCTGTTTATGAGGGTGGGGCCATTATAGAAGAAATAGAAGCTGTTTTGATTTCTTCCCGGGAAGAGGCTAAAAAGATTAGTAAATTAAACAAAGTACCGGTTTTGGTAGACCCGAAGGGAAGTTGTATTAAAAAACTTTCTCCTACTGTTTTGGTAGATGCTATTTTAGCCAAACGTAATTTGGGGACAAAAATAAATCAGGCACCCTTGGTTATTGGGCTAGGCCCGGGATTTACTGCAGGGGAGGATGTTGATGTGGTAATAGAAACCGAGAGAGGGCATAATCTGGGGAGAGTTTACTATCAGGGACAGGCTGCACCGGATACCGGTGTACCCGGAGAAGTAGGGGGAGAATCCAAGAGAAGATTACTGCGAACTCCAGCGGAAGGTAAAATTATCCCCTTGCATAAAATAGGGGATTTACTTCGGGCTGGTGAGGTAATTGCAGAAGTAGAAGGAGTTCCTTTAAAGGCAGAAATATCCGGTGTCCTGCGGGGATTAATTTATCCACAAAGTTGGGTGACTAAAGGGATGAAGGTAGGAGATATCGACCCCCGAGGGATAAAGGAATATTGTTTTACTATTTCCGATAAAGCCCGCTCATTAGGAGGAGCGGTTTTAGAAGCGATGTGTGCTTATTCAAATAAAAAACAATAAAAGAAAATTTTTTTTGCATTCCGTTATATCTATATTAGCATAACGGTTGCAAAATCGAATTTTGTAAAAGGAGGACTGAAAATGTCAGAGATCTTAAAAGAAGCTTTAGGAAGAATTGATAAAGGTGAAATAATCGCTTTGGTTACTATAGTTGAGACCAAAGGTTCAACTCCAAGAGAGGTGGGAGCGAAGATGGTAGTGGGCAAGGATGGCTTGATAGCTGGCACTATTGGAGGCGGAATAACCGAAGCCAAAGTAATCGAAGAAGTAAAACAGGCACTAAAGGAAGGCAAAGGGAAGCTTTTAACTTATCATTTAACCAAAGAAGCGGCTGCCTTGGAGGAAGGGGCAATCTGCGGCGGAGATATGAAAGTTTTTATAAACGTTCTACAACCGAGAGAAGAGGTGTTGATTTTTGGAGCAGGCCATATTGCAGTTTGGGTTTCAAAATTAGCCAAGATGGTGGGGTTTAAGGTAACCGTTATCGATAGTCGAAAGGAGTTTGCTAATCAGGATAGATTTCCGGAAGCAGATGAAATAATAGCTGAAGATACAGAAAAAGGCCTGAGACATCTTAATATAGCTCCTTCTACTTACATAATTGTAGTAACCAGGGGACATTTAAAAGACGAAGAAGTTTTAGCTTCGGTGGTCAGGTCAAATGCTGCTTATATAGGGATGATCGGAAGTCGGGAAAAGAATGCTACTGTCTTTCAACATTTAAAAGAACAGGGAATATCAACTCGAGAACTTAAAAAGGTTCACGCTCCCATTGGGGTGGATATAGGAGCTCAAACTCCAGAAGAGATTGCGATAAGCATTATAGCTGAGATTATTCAGGTTAGAAGAAAAAAAGAAGTATAGTAACAAGTAACCTGTAGAATGTAATGAGTAATATGTAGGGGCAGAACTTGTGTCTGCCCGTAATATTTGAAAAAAACTAAATGTAATAATTTTAAGGTTAAATTACGGGAAGTGATGATATTGAAATTAAGATATAAAATTTGGCTGGAAAAGAACGGAGAAAAAGCTTTTGGCGATGGCCCCCTGGATATTCTTCATCGGGTAGAGAGGACCGGTTCGTTAAGACAGGCGACAGAGGAAATAAATATGTCATATTCCCAGGCCTGGAATCTGATAAAAGATTTAGAAAAAAGACTGGGCTTTAATCTCTTAAAAAGAAAAGTCGGAGGAGAAAGAGGAGGAGGGTCAGAGATTACCGAGGAAGCAAGGGAATTGATGATAAAGTTTAAACTATTTCGGGAGGAAGCTGACCAAAGTTTGAATTCACTTTACAAGAAAATATTTAAATAAAAAAATTAATCTTTTTATTTACTTTACGTTATACTAATAAAAGTATAACACTAATGAATTTTCTCCCCCCTCGAGGGAGAGAATTGAAGTGGGGGTGTTACTTAAAATATTATGAAAAAGGTACCAGTTGAAAAAGCAGTGGGGATGATATTGTGTCACGATATCACCCAGATTATACCTGGAAAATTTAAAGGAAGGGCTTTTAAGAAAGGTCATATTATCCAGAAAGAAGATGTAGAAAATCTATTGGAGTTAGGAAAAGAGCAGATATATATATGGGAACCGAAAGCCGGAGAGCTTCATGAGGATGAAGCAGCTCTCCGTATAGCCCGGGCAGTAGCGGGAAAAAACATAGAGTATGATGTACCCAAAGAAGGGAAGTCTACTTTAAAATCGAAAGAGAGAGGATTGCTAAAGATTAATTCTAGACTTTTATGTAAGATTAATTCTATCGAAGATATTTCCATAGCCTCTCTTCCCCAAAATTTTATAGTAGAAAGAGGTCAAAAATTAGCCGGTGTTCGGATTATTCCCCTGGCCACCAGGGAAGATAATTTAATTCAGATGGAAGAATTATGCCAGGCGGAAGAGAAGGTCTTTGAAATAATAAAATACAAAAAATTAAAGGCTGCTATTATAACTACCGGTAACGAAATATACAAAAAGAGAATTCAAGATAAATTCGGGACGGTAATAAGAAAAAAATTAGAATATTTTAAAGCCCAATATCTCGGTCAAACTTTTTGTCCGGATAATATAGAAGAGATCAAAAAGGCAATTTTATATTATAAGATGCAAGGGGCTGATTTGATAATACTGACCGGAGGGATGTCCGTAGATCCAGACGATCTAACTCCCGGGGCGATAAGAAAGAGTGGAGCTAAAGTAGTAACTTATGGTGCGCCAGTTCAACCGGGGAATATGTTTATGATGGCTTATCTCAAGGAGACTGTATTATTGGGAGTTCCCGGTTGTGCCATGTATTACAGGACTACCATTTTAGATGTGGTGCTGCCCCGATTTTTTATAGGAGAAGTTTTAAACAAAGATGACTTTATAAGGATGGGAGAAGGAGGATTTTGTTTAAATTGCGAAGTTTGTCGTTATCCCCAATGTTTCTTCTGTCGGTGAAATAAAAAGGAGAGAGAAGATGGATTTTTATAATGATATAAAAGAGAGATTTTTTAATCTAGTTAAAGAGAAGGATATAATGTCTTCAAAAGTAGAAGTGGTAAGTGCCCGGACATTAACCTCCCAAGAAGTTATCGGAAAACCAGAGCGGGAGGATTTTCCTCTATTAAAAGGGAAAGAAGTAATGCTTCAAGCAGATTTTAAGGGGAGTTTGGGCCAGGCCTTTACTGATATGCCGGGAAATTATAGTGGCAATTTACGGGAAATTTTAGCCATATCCCTGGATAATAATTTTAAGAGAGCAGTTTTTATCTCTACTTTAAATGCTGTTTTACGACACCTAAATTATATTTCCAAGACAGTTCACTGCAAAGATAAAGAACCGACAGAGTGTGCCGCTCACCTGATAGATTACATTAAAGAACGATTTGATAATCCCCGTATCGCTTTTATCGGGATGCAGCCAGCGATGGTGGAGGCCTTAGCAGTTCAATTTGAAATTAGAGTAGTAGATTTAGTTCCAGATAATGTAGGGCAAAAAAGGTGTGGGGTATTAATAGAGGATGCTGCCCATACCAAAGAAATGTTATCTTGGGCGGATATAGTTTTAGCTACCGGTACCACCGCAGTTAATAATACTCTCACTTCATTATTAATTGAAAAACCGATTATATTTTACGGAGTTACTATTGCCGGGGTTGCCTACCTTAAAGGGTATGAACAATACTGTTTTTGTGCTCGTTAAAAATAAATAGCGAAAGAGGAAAATTAATGAAAAAAGTTTTTATATTGTCATTATTATTAGGGTTATCAATTTTTGCATCCTTTGGTGAATGCGCCCCTTTAAAAATGGTTCCCATCGGTATGGCAGTAGAATTTATGGATCATGCTGCCTGTGCTTATATAAGTCAGGATAAAGGCTGGTTTGAGGAGGAAGGTTTAAACTTTACTTCCTATGAGAGCTACGTAACCGGTATGGCTTTGGCTTCTGCTTTAGCCCGGGGGGATATTCAAGTGGCCTATATTTGCCTGGTACCAGCCATAAATGTCTATGCCAATGCCAAGGTGCCGATAAAAATAGTTGCCGGAACCCATAAGTACGGTTACGGCTTGGTGGTTAATCCTGAGAAAATAAAAAGTGTTAAGGATTTAGAAAAATCAGGAATTCGCCTTGGATGTGTTAGAGAAGGAGGTGCAGTAGATGTGCTTCTCCACAAAACGATAGATAAATATAATTTAAGTGAGGAGAAAATACTAAATAATATCCAGCGCATGAATCCTCCAAAACAGGTTTTAGCTATTAAGACAGGGCAATTAGATGCTGCCTTTCTCCCCGAACAATGGACGACCATGGCCGAAGGTTTTGGTTTTAAAATGCTACTAATGAGTCAGGAGGTCTGGCCTGAAATGCAGGGGAGTGTTCTGGTGGTTAAAGAAGAATTGATGAGAGACCATCCCGAGATCGTTGAAAAATTAGTAAAGATATCACAAAGGGCGACCGATTGGATTGATCAACATCCACAAGAAACAGCAGAGATTGTGGCTCGGCAATTACAGGAAGCCGGGGGAAGCCTTTTCCCGGTGGAAATAGCCGATGTAGCTACCAAGGCAGGGATTACTCCCGAGGTTTTATTTAAGTCTATGAATAGATTGGAATATACTACCGATATTGACCCTGCAGTGATTCAGGATGCGATAAATTATGTAGCTCATTTGGGCTATATCAAAAACAGCTTCAAAGCTGAAGATATTTTGGATTTGAGTTTTATAAAAAAATGAAAAGATATAAAATATTTAAATTAAAATGGGAAAATAATCCCCATTATTATATTTCTGGGAATATGGGAGACAATTGCTCGGTTAGATTTGATACCCGGTCACTTTTTCTTCCCTCCTTTTTCTGCTGTGGTAACAGAATTTTGGTATTTAACGGCCAACGGAGTATTGGGGCGTAATTTCTTGAGCAGTTTAATTCGAGTCCTTATAGGTTTTTCTGCGGGTTCTATCGCCGGACTATTTACAGGAATTATGATGGGGTGGAATACTCTGGCCAACAAGGCATTAAATCCTATAATCAGCTTAATTTATCCTATTCCTGCCCTGGGATGGCTTCCTTTACTGATGTTATGGTTTGGAATTGGTGAGATCTTACCTATTACCATAATATTTTTCTGTTCCTTTTTCCCTATCCTTTATAATACAGTTACCGGGATCAAAAATGTAGATAAAAATTGTATCTTTGTGGCCAGGATATTAGGTGCTTCTGACCTAAAAATTTTAAGTACAGTGGTCGTTCCCCTTGCTTTGCCCAATATTTTTACCGGATTAAAATTGGAATCAGGGATGGCCTGGCGAGTGGTAATAGCTGCAGAGATGGTAGCTATCCCTACCGGGATTGGCGCACTACTGATGATGAAAGCCGAAAGTCTTATTCGTATAGACATTATTATAGTTTGTCTAATGGTTTTGGGAGTAATGTGTCTTTCTTTTGAGAATTTTTTTGCCTTTTTAGAAAAGAAGTTGACTAATCGATGGAGATAATATGTCATCTATTAAACTTGAAAATGTTTCTAAATATGTTTCTAAAAATGTTAACCTAGAAATATTTGATAAGGAACTATTGGTGTTATTGGGACCGAATGGGGCAGGAAAAAGCACTTTATTGAATGTTATTGCCGGGTTAATCGACTACGAAGGATCTATATTTTTTGATAACAAACCGGTAGACAGGTTGCCCGCTAACAAGAGGAGAATAGGTTACTTATTTCAAGAATTGAATTTGTTTCCTCATTTCGATGTAGTTGCTAATATCGCTTATGGTTTGAAGGTGCAAAAAAGACCTCAAAACGAAATAAACACAAAGGTTGAGGAACTCCTTCAAATAATGAAGATAAAACACTTATCTTCTCGTTATCCCAAGGAATTGAGCGGGGGAGAGAAACAGAGGGTGGCTCTGGCCCGAGCATTAGCCAATTCTCCTCATATTTTACTTCTTGATGAACCGATGAACAGTTTGGATTATCGCACTTCTAAACATCTCAGGACTGAATTTAAAATACTACAGAAAAAATTAGGTATTACTACCCTTTATGTTACTCATAATTTTTATGAGGCAGAAGAAATGGCTGATAGGATAGCAATAATTGAAGAGGGGCATATAGAACAGGTGGGAAAACCGGAAGAAGTATTTTTTTATCCCCGAAGTAAAAAAGTTTCTAATTTCATCGGTTCGCCCAATATCTTGGATTGCGATTATTGTAAGGATATAGGAAAGGGATTGTTAGAAGTTGGATGTGGCGGGCTTTCGATAATTGTTCCTGAGGAAGGGAATAAGGTGAAAAAAATTGCTTTATTACCCAGAGATATTTATATTTCTGAAACAGAATCACCTGGCCCAAAGGTGAATCGATTTAAGGGAATTATTACAGAAATCAATACAGCCAATGAGGCTATAAGATTAAAGATTAAGATGGGAGAAAATAATTTATGGGCAGAAGTACCTCGTCATATTTTTGAGGAAATGAACTTAAAAGTTAGAGTAGAAGTATTTTTAATATTAAAACTGAGAAAAATAAAGTGTTTATAATTTTGAATATAGAAAAGAAGCATTAGTTAAATTAAAATAGCAAAAAAAAGTTTTGAAACTATAAAAATATCAGCAAAACGACTAAATAAAAAATGTTAAAAAAATTATTTATTTTTTTTAAAAAGGGATTTCTTATTGTTAATATAGAAATGATACTAACTATAAGGATTCAAGTTAAGCATATTTTTGCTTTTCATAAAGTAATTTTAGATAAAAGATTTTGCCTTTAAGAGTGTGACACTGATTGTTCTTTTAAAATTGTAATAATAGCTAAATTAACCTAGATCATTTTGTAGTTCAGACAAGGAGAAACATATTTTTTAGAATGCTTAAAAACGTTGACTTTATAAATTAAATATTATAAAATAAAAAAATGGAAAGGGTTTTACGTAATATGGAAAATAAAAAAATAGAAAAGGAAGAAATAAAGTCTATAAGAAAAAGCTTAGATTTACTGGAGTTGCTTTCGGATAATATAAAAGAAATCGGTATAACTGAAATAAGTAAAGAGCTACATATGGGAATCAGTACTGTATATCGAATATTAACTACTCTCAAACGTCGTTGCTACGTTATCCAAAATCAACATACATTAAAATATACCCTCGGAATTCAGTCGTTTATTCTTGGCAGTAAAGTTCAAAGTGCAACGAATTTAGTAAATTTAGTAACTCCTTTTCTTCAAAAATTATCTAAAAAAACTAATGAGAGTATTAATTTTTCAATTTTGGAAGATAGAGAAGTTGTGTGTCTTAGCAAAATCGAAAGCCCGGAGGTACTAAAAACAGATATTAAGATAGGGGCAAGACTACCGGCTCATTGTACTGCAGTAGGTAAAGGTTTATTGGCTTTTTTATCCGAACAGAAATTTACAATGCTTTATGGTAAGGATAATATAAAATTACATACTCCTACCCCCAATTCAATCTCTTCAGTAATGGAATTAAAAAAATGTTTAAAAAAAATCAAAAAGGATGGGTATGCAACTGATAAAGAAGAATTTAAAACTGGAATTAATTGTTTAGGTGTGCCGATACTAAATAACGAAGGTAAATCGATTGCCGGTATCAGTGTTACAGGACCTTCATCACGTTTTAATCTATCAGAGATAAAAAAACTAAAAAATACTTTAATAAATATATCAAGAGATGTCTCTCATCAATTAAATATGGAAAACATGTTATAAAAAAACTATGTTAATAAAAATAATATTTTGCCTATAAGAAATTTAAATTAAATTCTTTAATTTATTGCGTTACTTTTAAGCTGTGTTTACACTTTTTTCTCTTTCTTATAGAGAATAATACTATTTATTGGGGTTCAGGGAAAGTTTTATCAATCTTTCGATTAATCGTTCTTTTGTTATGCTGGATAGGAAAGTTATCAGAATCTTTTTTATATCCATTCAATAATTCAAAGAATCTGCATATTTTGATTCCGAGAATTGAAAAGATATAATTAATCTTGATTTCTTTATCCCTATAACTTTTTAATAGTAATCTTACTTGCTTATCTACAAAGTTTTTGTGTAATTGTTTGGACATAATTTAGAACCTCTTTTCTCTTCAAAATTTAGTTCTAGATTACATCTTTTTTATTGTTTTTATTAGTGCACTCTTGATTTGTAAATAGCAATTTTCGAAAATGTTGACTTTTTAAATTAAATGTTGTATATTATAAAAAATAGAAAGGGTTTTTCGTAATACGGAAAAGATAATATTGTAAGAACGAAGTAATAGATTAACACGAAGAAGGAGAAGAGCAAAATGAATTATTCAATTGACCAGGTAAGCTTAAAATCAATTCTTGAAGCAAGGAATAGAATCAGTAATAATATTTACAGGACACCTCTTTTGCAATCGGAGACATTAAGTGAAAAATTTGGGCTTGAAGTTTATCTAAAACTCGAATGCTGGCAAATCTGTGGCTGTTTTAAAGTCAGAGGTGCGCTGAACCTTGTATCTGCTATTTCAATAGAAGAAAGAAACAAGGGATTGATAACTGCTTCAAGTGGAAACCATGGTACAGCCCTTTCTTATGCCGCTTCTCTTTTTGGGAAACCGCCGGTTACGATATTTGTTCCTGATACCGCGGATCCTGTTAAGATCAATAAAATTAAATCCTATGGAGCTCAGGTCGTTTTTGCGGGAGAAAATTATACCAAAGCACTTCAAAAAGCTTTGGCCTATGAAAAAGAGAGCGGTGGTACTTATGCCCATTCTCATGGAGACCCGCTTGTTATTTCCGGACAGGGAACAATTGGTATGGAAATTATGGAAGACCTTCCGGATGTTGAAAATATTCTTATACCTGTAGGCGGTGGGGGATTGTTGAGTGGCATAGCTACTGCTGCAAAGACAATAAACTCAAAAGCGAAGATTTATGGTATTGAAACAGAGGCAGCTCCTGGGGCTTATAATTCTTTTAAAAACAATAAATTAGATGAAGATGTTGAGATTTTACCTTCCCTGGCGGATGGTCTGTTGGGTACATTGACCCCCTTAACTTTTGAAATAGCAAAAAAGTATACTGAAAATATTGTTGTTGTATCTGAAGAGACAATAAAACAGGCAATGTGTGCTTTTCAGGAAGCCGAACAGTTGATGATTGAGGGGTCAGCTTCCGTCGGTCTTGCTGCCCTCTTGTCTAATAAGGTTAAGTTAAAAAGAAATTCTAAATGTGTGCTTGTCTTAACCGGTCGTAATATCAGTGCGAAAAAATATAACGAAGTAATTAATGAGAAACATTAAAGTATATAAAAGTGTTAATAAATAATACTAAATGGGAAAAGGAGGAGATAAATAATGCTTGAAGAGTTACAAAGTGGGCGTTCTATAGATTTAACTTTTGAATTATTACGAGGTGCAATTGATATGCATGTGCATCCCGGACCTCATCTTAAGAGTTCACCAAGAAGAGTCGATCCAATTGATTGTGCTATCGAAGCAAGAGATGCTGGTATGCGTGCGATAGTTTATCTAGACTGTTTTGAGATGTCAAATGGTATTACATGGTTAGTTAACAGACATGTAGAAAACTTTACAGTGTTTGGTGGACTTATCATGAATACTGTTTATGGTGGGATGAACCCACGAAGTGTTACGACTGCTCTTGAGTATGGTGATGGTGCTAAATATATACAATTTGGAACTCACTCTACTTACTATCAGGCATCAAAGGAAGGTCGGGTTGTA
>SDBU01006435.1_pt1 | contig 13813 bp, 16 predicted proteins | sample 2277071 | NCBI WGS metagenome assembly SDBU01 (sample SAMN10397929, study PRJNA504765) | marine sediment metagenome | isolation source: marine sediment core GS08_GC12, 126 cmbsf | place: Arctic Ocean: Gakkel Ridge, Loki's castle | collected 2008
TCTGTAACTTTTCTTCCTGTTTAGTAGGCATTCTTTCTATCTTATAATTCTACTTAGAATTATAATTCATGTTTAAACTAAACTCCGCCATACTTTCGCGCAAATTCTTCCAAAAGATCCGAAGTTTCTCTCATATCTAAAATCCGTTCAAGATTTCGTCCTCTCCATTCCTCAACACTTGGCCAAAAGAAACCAATAAGTGTGCTCACGCCTCGTATGATATTTTTACTAGACTCTATGAAACTTCTGCGTTCTTCACTCATAATTCCATCTTGGACATAAACATTGGCAGGTTCAACCGGAGATCTACAAAGAGGGCACGTCATTTGCTCTCTAAGCCATTTTTGGATACAGATTTTGTGGTAGGTATGGCTACATATTAGAGAATAGGAGTTTTCCGATATTTCCTCAAAACATATAGGACATTCTGTAGTATTGTTTTCCATATTCCTGCAATTCCTATGTTTATCTTCCCAATCTTATAAGTTCTTATGAAAGATTTAATAGAAAGAAAATGATTTATACAGTGTAAATCCTATCATAAAACTGAACAATCATGGACCTTGATGGAGAACCTTTCAAATACTATCCCGGATTTATAAGCGAGGAAGATGCCAAAGGGTATTATTACAAACTGGTCAGGGAACTAGACTTCAAACAAAGCGAAGTATATATGTACAATAGACCCGTGCCGGAGCCTCGCCTGGGAACCTACCATTCCACTGTAGTTGATAATCCAACAAATGGTACTAGATATGTCAGAGAGATCCAACCCTTTACAAAAACATTGGAGGAATTGAGACAGAAGGTTTCTGAGTTTCTGGGAATAGAATTTAATTCGGTTTTAGCGAATCTTTATCGGAATGGGGACGACCATATAGGTATGCACGCAGATAGAGAAGAGAAAGGAAACCCTATAGCATCACTTTCTTTTGGAGCTACAAGAAAATTTCGCCTGAGGAAATTATATAAGACTAAGGGGTACGACTTTGAATTTCATCTGAAAGGCGGTGATCTCCTGATTATGAAGGACAATTGTCAAAAAGTCTATAAGCATGGCGTTCCGAAAGAGAAAGCGGTTAGGAAACCTAGACTTAATTTAACCTTCAGGATATTCTAGGCAATTACTGTATTCTTAAAAAATGAATTAAAAGAAAACTATCGAAAGACTAAAAAAATATGGCACTGAATCTTACACTTTCCGGAAACTCCTCTGCGAGTTTCGATATACCTCATCCAGATCACCCTTCGAATTATCTCCTAAAAAACGGAGATCGGATCGGGAATATTATACAGTCTGGAGGGTACTATCAGAAAAAATATATTGACGCTTGCGCTAAGTTCATTAAACCGGGAAAAGAGGTAATGGATATCGGATCTAATTTGGGGAGCTGGGTAATCGAACAAAGTAGAAAATTTCCGAGTAACGCGTTCTACGCCTTCGAACCGCAACAAATGACCTATTATCAGTTATGTGCGAATATTTTTCTCAATTATAGACAGAACGTCAAGGCATTACGAACGGCTGTGACGTCAGACCCGAAAATAAAAAAAATGCGATTTATTATAGCGGATCATTCAGACAATGGAGAATCCCGCTTAGAGTGTGAAAATTTTAGGAATGCTATAAATTTCATTTCGGAAACGATGGTTCCAGCAACTACCATTGATACTCTGGCTTTGAGGGATGTGGGTTTTATTAATATCGATGTGAAGGGTCACGAAGAGGAAGTAATTCGAGGAGGAAAGAAAACGATTATAGAGTGCGGATTCCCGACGATTGGGTTTGGATGTTCCGATAAATCTGGGCACGAAGATATTAAGTACCCACTCTTAGAGCTTTTGAACGAAATGGGATATGTCTGTATCAGAATAGAAGACTCGACATACATAGCATGCCATAGGGTCTACATGATAAAAAATGCAAATAATTCGATTATATCTTGGGAAGAATTTATAGAGGGAGATTATTTGGCAGAAATATCGTAATCCTTCAACTCTTGCAGCTGATCAAATAGACTCGTGCGTCGAATACTATTCGGTCGATTTGATACCAGGGTCATATCATGATAGTCTGTTCTAACCGATACAATTTCCAAATTGAGATTATAGACCTCGCTAATCATTTCGAGAAGTTGTGCCTTAGAAACTTTAGAATTAGACGAGATATGTTTTACCCCTACCCATTTCTTGACCTTTTCGGTTATGACTTCGTATGCAACTTTTGCCCATTCTAGACATGTAATACCGTTCCAGAAGTGCTGGGTATATCCTTGTACCTCTTTACCTTTGTTCTTTTTGGCCCATTCTAGTAAAGAATTATTACCTCGGCCCTCTTTGGCTTCTCCTATGATAGAAGTGCGAATAATACAAGATTCTCGCGTCTGATCACCAAGAAATTTACTCAACCCGTAACTATTATTTGCAGTGGGTTGACTCGCCTCTGAATATTCTCCATTAGCTCCACTAAAAATACAATCTGTAGAAGCATGAATAACTGTTGGTTGCTTGACTATCTGCCTGAAACAGATCTTATCTAATAGTATAGGAAATAGAGAATTCACCACAAACATTTCTTCAAGCGAAATGTCCCCACGCTTGTTGGTGATTCCTGAACAATTGATAACCCAGTCAGGATCATCATACAACGCATATGAAATAGCAAGAGTTAATCTCTTATCGGCCCATTCTTTGTAAATATCCAATTCCTTTCTCGTTATCTCCGTAACATCTTCCCCCTTATCTCTCAAGTAACTAACAACGTATTGTCCTAACATCCCATTGGCTCCAAAGACGATAACTTTCATGTTTTGATTTCTATCGCGTGAATCTTTATATTTAAAAGGAGGAATATAAAGATCCAGAAAAACATGCAAACAGAGACTATTCATAATTTCACAGGACTTTGTTCAGACAAACCTCTTTTTCTAGTTTCTAGTATGATTCATCCACCGGATACACCTACGGGAATATTGAAACGAAGTTTTTTTTCTGACGATGTGAGGTTAGAACAAACGATACAAACGTGTGAATCTATTAGACAGAAGTTCAAAGATCCCAATATCTTACTTCTGGAGCTTTCTGAATTAACCCCTGAAGAGATATCACGTCTAAGCCCACATACCACGAAAATTATTTTATATCACAATCACCCTCTTACGGAACAATACAGTTCACGAAGCAACCGAAGTGCGGGTGAACTATTTTCCGTCAGGGAGATCATGAAACTTCTTGATGAGGATTCCTGTTCGATGTTGTACAAACTTTCAGGAAGATATGTACTTAACCGAGTATTTAACACAGGGGGCTATTCCAAGACAAAAATGACTTTCCGTAAAGGTACTTTTGGTCTACGATCAACCCGAAAAGTTACTAAGACAAGCTTGTTGGATAACTACTATTATACTGTACTCTATTCAATCCCAAATCATTTTATTAGAAAATTTAGAAACTTTTTAGAGAAAAGTTGGAAAAAACTTAACGAAGAAGATCAGGACATAGAGCATCTCTTTTTTCAAACGTTTGATAAGGAATATATAAAGACTATTCCACAACTCGGTTGTTGCGGTAACCTATCGGTCTCAGGTGAGTTTATCTATTTATAAGATGAAAATAATATTGACAGTAAGAATGTAAAAATGGGAAAAAAATTAAGTAAAGAAAAAATGGCAGTAGTTATTCTGCTTCTGGTTATTCCACTCAGAATGTGACGTATTCTATTGGTCTTGGTTCCACTAATTACAGCACTAGAGGAAATATTTCCAATAATTATGATTATATTAACCGTGATTTTTCTACAACACCCTTCTCTCCTTATGTGTGGGGAAGAAAGACTCCAACAGAAAATGGCTCTGTTGATGAAATTGTGGAATGTTCAGAGACAGACGAACATTCCACAATTTCTGAAGCCTATTCTTCAGATTCTAATGAAGAATGGAGAGAAGGAGCCACGATTGCTCGTGAAGAAAATGAAAAAAATGACGTAAAATAGATATAAGGATTTATAGAAGTGAAGAGAAAATCATAAAATGCAGAGAATCCTTATTTTGGGAGGAACAGGAAGTTTAGGACACAAATTGGTAGACCATTTTTCGAAAACTAACGAGATTTACATCTACTCTAGGGATGAAAACAAACAATGGGCTATGAAGCAAGAATACAAAGAACTTCCCGAAGGACAACTTAAATTTGTGATAGGGGATATTCGAGATCGTGAAAGATTTAAGTATTGCTTACACTGGATCAAGCCTAACATAATCATTATAGCGGCTGCGCTGAAACATATCGACATCTGCGAGTTCAATCCGGGAGAATCTATAACAACCAATATTTTGGGAATCAAGAATGTTATAGATACAGTTGCGCAGGAGGCTCTGGAAAATAAGATAGACTTTTTGGAGACGGTCCTTTTTGTAAGTACAGATAAGGCGTGTTCTCCCGTAAATGTTTACGGAATGTGTAAATCTATTTCGGAAAGGTTGATGGTGGAAAAATCGGAGCGCATTTCTAAGCCGAAATTCGTAAACGTGAGATATGGAAATGTCATTAATTCGAGAGGAAGTTTGATACCGGTACTAGAGGGGATAGCTAATGATCCGTCAAAAAAGTTTTTCTATATCACAGATCTGAGGATGACACGGTTTTTCATGACCCTAAAAGAAAGTGTTGAACTGATCGAAAATACAATGAAATATGGTGAGACAGGAGACACCTATGTTCCTAAAACTATCAAATCTTGCAGCATACACGATCTCATAAAATATTTCTCAGAGAAGTACCAAAAACCGATAAGAACCGTTGGATTAAGACCAGGAGAAAAATTACACGAATGTCTGATTAATATCACAGAAATTAATAGGACAATAGAGACAATTCACGCATACGTGATCAGACCCTGTTACGCGAGAGTTCCAAAAGACGAATTAATCTTGGAAGAGGAATTTACGAGCAAGGATGTCTTGGAAGGAATAGGGGAATTGTTCTTCAAGTATGGGTGATCATCCTTTGGCCCATCGCGATTGCCTCGTAAAGTTGCCATTCTCTCGGGAGAAAGACCATTTAAACATCTCGGACATTTCCAAACGGATTCGTAAATTGCAATCACTTCTACATCACGTCCTGGATGATCTTTTGGTAGTAATCTCACAAGAGTCAGAGGACTAATGTCAATCAAATCAAACCTCCAGGTTTGCATTCATCGCAAAAAGATCCACATGCATGAGTTTTTCTTTCCTTTATTTCTTTGCAATCATTACATTCTCCTATGTTGAGACATTTCTTACACTTTCCATCTGATGGATGATGCTTTTTGCACAGTTTCTCCTTTCACAATGGCAATCAAAATACCCGAGGTAAAAATTGAAAAAATCTGGAAACAATAAAAGGAATATAATAAAAACGATAATATGGAATTGCTGCAAAGATTTTGCGACACGCTTGACGTGGAATATCTGAACGACCTCCCTGCAATCTATAAAAATGTTATGATACGATATTCTTTTCAAGCCCTATGGGAAAAACTGGGAAATCCTGACATTGCACGTTTAATTCTTCAAGAATTTAAACAGATCCAAACGATTGAGGATACTTATGTAACCAAGGGGAAAAGAGGACAGGAAAGAGAAGTCGAAAAAACATTGAAATTTGACGTCTATACCGGAACGTATGACTTACCTCCCCTCGAATCTCTAATGGCAATAGGGGTGGCCACCATCCCGATTATTCCTCCAGAGGATTTACCCGGTATACGGGAGAGATTTATGGAAACACTGAGAGGATTTCCCGAATATAATCGCGATCCCGAAAATCCAGATTTTGATAGTTCTGGTAATCGTCTCGATTATGTCTTGGGGGGATTTGGTGCACTGGGAAATCCTGCTTCATTCCATAATCCCTTAGCACGGGAACTTCGACTTCAGGGGTACGCGGCTTTAGTAGAACAGATTTTTCGACCTATGATAGAACAACGACTATCCAAGGAGCAACGAGAAAACATGAAGATCGAGATGCTTTTTGATAGAATGATGTATCGTATCGCGAGTCAAAAACCCAGCGCTGAAGCTTGGCACAGAGACGTAATGCCTGCGCATTACATACAAAGGGAAGACGAGCTATTCGGGGGATGGCTGAATCTCGATACGCAAAACCAGTACTTTTCTTGTATCCCGGGATCGCATTTGGGAATTGTTCAAAAAGAACTCACCTCAGGATTTGCGACAATCGATAAGGAAAAAGTAAAAATGGTAAGTCGGTACAAACATCGTTTTACAATTCCTCCCGGACACCTTGCTATTTTCCCTCAATACATTATCCACGAGGTGGTTGCAAACGCTGCAAGATACGATATGATGCGGTTATTTTACGGATGGCGACTGACAATGTCTGATAATCTTCTTAGACCAGAAATTCCGACAGAAATGGAGCGACAAGCCGTTATGCGTCTACCGGGAGGTATGATCCCACCCATGTACGCCAAAAATCATATCAGTTTCTTTCTCCGAAGACCTTTTCGAACAATTCCGAATAGACCCCATAGAGTAAACCTAATAGAGTGGTCTAGAGATACAATGCTTCCAAGAACCCTCGTTGAAAAACACGGAAAGGGTGGTGATTACGAAATCGTAAGACGACACATGCTTAGCTTACAAGAATACGGATTTCCTAAGTATCTGCCTTACACGGAAGAAGAGAAAGCCCTCTACAGACCACGCAGGGTCTAAAAGAGACAATTTGTATTATATTCCGAATATAATACAAATGAATGAATACATCTAGGATTTAATTCATAGTTTCCATGTGTACCAAAATCCGCTCCGCTAAATTGCTTGTATCCTTATAACTCAATTCCTTCATGTTATCAAGAAAAGCGTTAATATCACTTAAACTTCTCATTTCTCCGTCATTGTCCAGCCAAAATATTGTTGGCTCTTCGTTCCATCTCATTCCTAGAACCGCATTGTAAAGAGATTCAATCGGTGAAAAGCATGATTTGTGCATTTTCTGTTCAAACATAGCCAGGGCAGTAGCCCACGTCGAATGAAATTCCGAAAATTTCTGGAGGACATCATCTATATATATGTCATGCCTTCCAAATCCTGGAAGGCATTCTTCCGAACGGCCTAAGGTTTCAATTGCCGATCTAATTGTTTCTAGAGAAGGGGGTGCAATTTCCATTCTGTCCTGTTCGACATTATAGTCTAGAATATGACTTCCAATGAATCCCTTACTTAATTCGTATTCTGAAAATACAGTCTTGTTTTGGTTCGTGTTACTTAGTACTGCCATGTTTTGTTTTTTTACAGAAACAAAAAAGCAAAATTCATTTTTTTTTGTGAAATATAAGGACATAAAATCTGGGATAAAAGATATGTCATTTAGTGAGGAACAAAATCATTTGAATAATCCTCTAGAAAGGCAGTTGGGAGAAACCATTCTGAGTCTTATTTGCGATTGTACCGCATCGCGACACTCCAGGATATGGTTCGAAAATCGTGGCCTTATAGGAGCGGCGATGGGTAATAGGATAGATCAAAAAACGGAGGAGATTGCAAAAAGAATCAAGGAAGTTGTGAAGGAACTGCAAGAGGATTATATGAGTGCAGACGACGCTTTTGGATGAATAGTTACGTGTTCATCTCAAATTTATTTAAAGATTTGTTAACATATAACCAACAGTATGAACGAAAGTGTAGACAAAATTAAATGTACTCGCTGTAGGATCGATCTCCCGGTAATTCGTTTTAACAAAAATAGTCGTGGAAACCTATATAAAACATGTAATAAGTGCAGACAAATATCACGGAAATATACCCAAAAAAGGGACAGAAAATGTACTCACGGTACATTCAAGCCTCATTGTAAGATATGCAAGGGTTCTGCAATCTGTAAACACGACAGAGTAAAGTACATTTGCAAAGAATGTAAAGGATCGCAGATTTGCGAGCATGGACGACAGAAACATATTTGTAAAGATTGTGGAGGTTCACAAATTTGCCAACATAAAAAAGAAAAACGCTACTGCAGAGAGTGCAATGGAACAGCTTTCTGCAATCACTCAAAGAGGAAGGATTACTGTAAAGAATGTAAAGGTTCTCAAGTCTGCGAGCATGGAAGACAAAAACGCCTATGTAAAGAATGCAAAGGCTCCGCGATCTGTGGGCATAACAAGGTAAAATATAGATGCAAAGAATGTAATAATGGAAACGAATTTTGTGAGCACGATAGGGTAAAATATAGGTGCAAAATATGTAAAGGATCTCAGATCTGCCAACATGAAAAGAGAAAGTATATATGTGAAATCTGTAATCCAACGGGATATTTGCAAAGTATAGTTAGAAATAAAATATATCTGAGTCTCAAAGCCAAAAAATGTAAGTCCTCTATTGAGTATCTGGGAACGAATATAGATCATTTCCGAGAACACATCTGTAACCAGTTTAAGGAAGGAATGTCATGGGAAAATTATGGTTCTAGCTGGCATATTGATCACATAATACCCATAAAATATGAAAATCCGACCTTGGAAGAAGTAATTGAAAGACTTCACTACACAAATTGTCAGCCCCTTTGGAAATTTGAAAATCTAAAAAAAGGAAACAGATATATCGGCTGAATTACATAGGTGTTTTAACATTAATATCTTCCCATTTTCCCTTCTCATTTTTAATCTCTATCTTAATTGTGTAAAGTCCACCGCTATCTTTCATGAGACGACCCGTGACCTTAGCCTCTTTTTCCATGTACCCAGCCAGATCTATCGCTGACGTTAAAAGAATATAGACTCTTGATCCGGGTCTACCGTCACATAGTAGTCCTACAGGAATTCCTCTTGTCGCACAAAATTCTCCGCATTTCTTCATGGTGCCTCCGATCGCAGTGATATGAGTGTCCGTAAAATTCGCGATATTTTGAGAATAACAGCGCATATCCACAATTGTGCCTATAATGGGACCGATCGGAACGCTCCTCCCTTCCTTTTCCATCGTAGCTAATGCTAATCTTGTATACTTCGTACAGGTCGAACAACCCGCGCAGCAATTCTTGGCCTCTTTCTTTTCTTCCTTCTTCATCCGTTTTTGAAAGGCCGGGGTGTCTTTGAATTTCTCGATTTGATAACTTCTGATAAGGGCCCATAATCCTATCCCGACCGCGGCAAGGAGAAGTACGATAATAAATATCTCTATATACATTTTACGTATCTTTATAGATGGTCATAAAATAATATTATAGAAATATCTATAATATTTCTATAATATATAATCCTTTCCTTATATCTTTCTCTCACTCTTTAAAACAGTGCCCAGATCAATGCAGAAGCCAAAAACAGCCCCGGTACAACACTGCCAGCTCCTGAGATCACAGTCTCTTCGAATTCGGTCAGCTTATGAATATACCCTTCCGTATCTCCGATACCTAAATTATCGGTAGAAACCACGTATAGATCCCCTTGACTATCCTTCCCAAAGCTTAGAATGAATTGTCCCAGGGTACTGCAATTTGAATGAATGGCCAACTCTTCCGTAAAATGGAGATCTCCTAAACCAGAATTATGAAATTCTTGAAAAGAGAAAAATCTTCCGGCAAGATCAGCAAAGAGGTAGTGACCTTGAAAAGAGGGGAGAAGATCGGAACTTGAAACGTATCCCCCGATAACTGCACCAAATCCTTGAGGACTATAAACGAAGACTGGGGCTTCAAACTGCGACTTGTCGCATCCTTCTTGAAAGCATCTATCCCCCTCCACAATGTTCCAACCATAATTCCTTCCTGGGAGAACAATGTCGATCTCCTCTACTAGATCTTCCCCGGGATCTCCACAGAAGAGTTTGCCTCCCGATAGAGTACACCGCCAAGGATTGCGAAACCCATAGGCGTAAATTTCTTCCCTTTTTGTTGTATCCCCACGAAACGGATTAGAATCGGGAATCGTGTAAGGAAAAGTTGCGTTTCCTCCCGAGAGATCGATTCTTAGCACAGATCCTAGGAGGCAACTTGTGTTTTGGGCATTTCCTGGGGCATCTCCAGGAACTCCACCATCCCCTACTGAAATGTAAAGAAGATTGTCATGGTCTGGGTCGAAAAAAAGACTCCCTCCATTATTAAAGTTCGTAGGTTGCGGAATGTCAAGCAACACTCTTTCATTCGAGTTAGCATCAAACTCGGAGATCCGCGTTACATGTTGTCCGTTATCTGTACCTTCGGCGGCATACATAGCATAGAGCTTTCCGTTATCCTTCCAATGGGGAGAGAAAGCTACGCTATATAGCCCTTTCTCACCATTGTCCTCGCTGAAATGAATCTTGTTCGAGATATCCAAAATCGTGTGGTTTACTTTAATATTTTGCACATATCCTTTTTGCTCTACTACATATAACTCATTCGTCCCTGGATCAATAATTCCAATAGGATTGTCTAATCCTCGCTTTATCTCTTTGAAACACAGAGGTTCCGATTTAGTGTGATCTGCCAGAGCGCCATAGACTACAGAGGCGAGAACGAGTACTTGCAAAAAGGTCATTTTTATATTGTTTTTTCCTGTTTAGATCTAATTTCAATTTTAAATTTAAAAATGATAAATTATTGCAAATTCTGCACATGAAAAAGAAAGAATTGAAGATCAACTTAATAAAATGTTTGAAGAATTATCCTTAAAACTCAAAAGATTTTCTGAAATAGCGTCTTTCGCCCAAGAAAGTGAGGAAAATATCCTAAAAGCTGTTCAAAAAATAGATATTGATGAAGTTATTCCACAAGATATCGAAGTCTCTTCCCAAGAATGCGAAGAAGCGCAAAAAACTCTCGTAGATTTTGTAAAAGAAAAACTTTTATTCGGAGTCGAAGAATGCGAAGATAATGCTTTTGACTACTGTTTTATGAGAGATTCAAAAAAAATATCTGAAGATATCCAAGGAATTATGGAAAGAATTATATTTGGCGGAGTGGAGAGTCTGAAACTTGCAGAATATCCATCTGAAACAAAAATGTTCTTTGCTATAGCCTATTATATATATTTAAAAGAATGCAAGATAGAATCCTATCAGATATTGTGTCTTAGATCTTTGTGTTATCTGGGTAATATAGCAGGGGAAGATTCTCAGATTTGTCTTTTTGTCCTAGACACTTTCTCTAAAATACGAAACGATTCCGAAATGTGTTTTGCTATTTATCACGAAGTGGGGAACTTAATTAATATGGGTGAAAACCGTCTTGCGATTTTAACTCTGGATCAAGGTCCAGAAAATGGCGATCCACCTGATAAATATTAATGTAGGACAATTACTGAAATATTATATAGGATATATCCTATATAATCTAAATTTCTGGAAAACTGAAAAGGATTTATTCTTCAAGATATAGAAGTATTGATTGTAACAGTGCCATCTGAGTTATAAATATGTTTGGAAAAAATAACAGAATCCTTTCCCTAGGGAAAACTCCTGAATGGAATGCATAAATCTGAATCTATTTCATCCAAATTTATTATAGAAACTTAAGGGACTTTGTTTTTCTATAATAAATGAAGCGAATATTAATACTTACCGTAGTGATTATGATGGTCTGTATTATCGTTACGGCTATTCTCTTGACAATTATACGAGAACCTCGTACTTCTAAATTGTATCTTGTGGCCGCAAAGCAAAAATCTTTTTCCTTAAAACCTTTCGCAGAGATGGAAAACGGCACAAGTATGGTACCTTTTCCGGGAACAAACAACTACATTGCAACCACTAGATCTGGTTCCGTGAACTTGTTAACTAAAGGACAATCCCCTCAAGAAATTTTCGACGTTGAGAAAGAAGATAAGAATTTCGTCAAGGGTTTTGAACCAGGTCTAATGTGCGTTGCTCTCCATCCAAATTTCGCGGAAAACAAAAAACTCTATCTTTCGTACACCGTAAAAGCATCCGGAGATTATGATGTAGCCTTGGTCGTGTACGAATACACAATGGGTAATACCAAGACCCAAACCCTTGATAAAACTCGCCAGGTGATAAAAATTATGTACACGAAGGGTTATCACCATGCGGGGACGATGGCCTTTAATCCCAGACCTATAAACAAGGAAACCTTCCTATATATTTCCTCAGGGGATGGAGGGCCCCAGGGAGATCCTATGAACAAAGCACAGAATATGAATACATTGCAGGGAAAATTGGTAAGAATAGACGTAGACAATTCTACAGCAAAAGGGCAAATTGTTGCATCAGGATTGAGAAATCCTTGGAGATTCTCTTTCGATGCAAAAGGGACAATATTTATAGCCGATGTAGGGTTAAGTACTTGGGAAAGTATTTATCTTATACCTAACGTGAATAAGACCTATAACTTTGGTTGGAATTATTTCGAAGGCACTAAACAACGAAGATCGGGCAAGAAATTCTCAGATTTCGATCCGCCGATTTGGGAATATCCGTATGGGGAGACCGGTCAAGCAGTTATAGGGGGATATTTCAAGAATCAAGATAACACCTATATTTTTGCCGATTATTCTGGAATTATTCGCGCAATTTCACCGACCGCTCCTGGAGGGAGATGGGAAGAGATAGCCATACGCAAAATAGATCAAAATATCTTCTCCATGGGATATAATAGAAATCCTACAACCAAGGAAATAACGAAGATATTTATTCTAGGAAAGAATTCGGTGATGGAGGTGCAAATAGCTTAGAAATTCTTTTTCAATCCCCAAATTATTCCGTAAATCGGCATAACGATCCACGGAAGATCGAACAGGAGATACCAAAGATACTTGCCACCTTTTCGAACTTCCATATACCACGTTATATAATATAACACCGTGCTTGTAAGTTGTACCACAGAAATAAGAGCCATCATTAACTTAATTTTCTTTCTCGGAATCCGCTTTGTAAGGATTCCGAAAAGGGCAACGGCCATTGGGAACATCGTAAGCATATTAATCAGTTCCATGGCATGAACGTAATTATTTGGCTTAAGGTACCTTGGATCTATCTTAGTATATTCGATCCACCCATCAAGCCAGAAACTTCGATCGAAGGTGGATAATACTGAGCATCTCCTTTCCCAAAAGTTGCTCTTTTGTAGCTTAGGACCCATTTTGGCAAGATAATTCCTATGTAGAAGCATAGCGAGCTCGTATAGACTAGCTAGAATTGAAAATATCATCCAGGCAATGATAGCCCGATCTGCGGGTGGGTGATTTCTGGCCGCAACTATAATCACTACGATCAGTAGGACGATCCATATACTAACACAGAAAAGACCATTCATTTATTTCTATTACTTTTACAACTAAAGATTTTAAATCGGGATATTATCTTTGCTATAGAAAAATGGGTGATAGTTTTAAAATACGCAGTACAGTGGAACAAATAATTGGTTCAACTGGTTCCACTGGTCCTAAAGGCGAGATGGGGCCAACTGGATTATATGGAACTGGTTCCACTGGTCCTAAAGGCGAGATGGGGCCAACTGGATTCATCGGACCAACTGGATTCATAGGACCGACTGGAGTAGCAGGATTATATGGAACTGGTTCCACTGGTCCTAAAGGCGAGATGGGGCCAACTGGATTCACCGGACCGACTGGATTCATAGGACCAACTGGAGCAGCAGGAAATGCATGTGATACTGGAGCAACTGGTAGCACAGGTCAAATCGGAGATTTGACAGGCCCAACGGGTAGTGCTGGTCCTCAAGGAGATTTGACAGGCCCAACGGGTAGTGCTGGTCCTCAAGGAGATTTAGGTCCAACAGGTAGTGCTGGTCCTCAAGGAGATTTGACAGGCCCAACGGGTAGTGCTGGTCCTCAAGGAGATTTAGGTCCAACGGGTAG
>SDBU01006436.1_pt1 | contig 13811 bp, 27 predicted proteins | sample 2277071 | NCBI WGS metagenome assembly SDBU01 (sample SAMN10397929, study PRJNA504765) | marine sediment metagenome | isolation source: marine sediment core GS08_GC12, 126 cmbsf | place: Arctic Ocean: Gakkel Ridge, Loki's castle | collected 2008
TACCGTATTTGTGTGGGCGCACCAAATACCAACTGTCCTATCAAGAGGAAAAGTTTATATGTTGACGAAGGAAACCAAATACCGCGAAGAGATAGGAACTGCCGGGGCTGGTCGGGCCGTTACTGCAACTCTGTATGTATCTCCCAACGGGAATAATACTGACGGGCGGACATGGAAAAGAGCCTTCAATACTTTACAAGGTGCTTTGGCGGCCGCTTCTTCCGATGTGGATGATCTGACACAGATTCTTATCGGTCCTCATGCGACAAACTACGATATAGATACTACCGGGGATCCCACGTTTGCGGGGAATTATGATATCATTGGCCCGCACCGGAACTGGGCGAAGATCGTAAACGGGCATGGGACCGCAACGTCGGTCCTTAAATTTACCGGGCGGGTATCTATTGAAGATGTTACTATTGATTGCGGGGCCGGGACTAATAACGGCATAATAATTGACGGAGCATCTTCTAAGGGCCTGAGAATAAGGCACGTTTATCTTGAATGCGAAAATGTTACTGGGGCACAGACGGCAATAACAATATCAGGCGGCACTGAATACGCAAGGCTAGAAGATGTCAAAGTACATGGGGTAGTAGCTAATACCAAGGGCCTTCTGATTGATGATTGCCACCTGAGCGATTTTAAGAGTCTTGAATTCCACGATTGTTTAACTGGCATGCAATTAACAAATGCGGCTTCGGATCAGAATCTTTTTAATCGGGTATTATTCCACGAATGCACCCTAGGGCTAGATGTTGACGCTGGCAATACGCAAATATTTGAACACCTCCATTTTTTAGATTGTACCACGAATATAGATGACGAAGTAGGAGATCATTCTTGGGATAATCTTATCGGCGAATTCCCTATTGGTCAAGAACCGGACGATTTTACTGGTATCGCGGTAGCTACGCACGCCAACGCCGATACGTGGACAACCGTCCCCGTTGAGATTCGAGCGGCTGCGGCTTCGACAAGTCCATTTAGAATTGTGGGTTTGCGGGCTGAGGCGAATGCTAATGAGAAGTTTAGGCTTCGCCTATCACATGACGGGGGAGCGACTTGGTTTTCGGATATTATGATAGAGGGTACAATAAATGCGGCCCAAAGAGAAGTGGCTGATTTTCCTTCAGGCACGGCGCACATTTTTAACAAGGGTACTCAGATCGTTGCGGCGACCAAGAGCGAATCGGGCAGCAATCAAGTAGTTGTATGGCTTGAGATACAGGCGTCGGGATAATGGCCTTTATCGCAGGATGGATAAACTTCACTACTCAAATCGCGGCGCGATATACAATTGTAACCGCTTTTTCCGATGCTGCGATAGTACAGTGTTATGTAAACGATGAGTTGATATCGAACATGACGCCGGATGGCACGTCGGTTGAGTTTAGAATCACGCCGTTAAGGGGGGGGCAATATATCCGATTGCTTGCCGTGGATGCCGATAGCGGCGAAGTGAACTACTTCTCGGAAGCGTGGCCGTTTGACGAAGGCAACAGAATAACAACCCGCACGCCCACGGAGCCGGGCTACTTTAGAGATTATATTTGGAGTGTTTATCTTGACGACGTACTCATACATGAACGGGCCGTCTGGCCGTTTCCCGATAGCCCCTCTAGTCAAATTGGTGGTCGTGGTACTTTACGTGGAGCGTGGCGAGGATACGGAACCTATGGTTCGGGGCGGGGTAATTGGCGCGGACTGCAACGCGGATATGAGCCGGTGGAATTGATATTTGAATCCGTAGTTCAATCACCGGCTACTTACGAACTTGCAACTACAATCACAGATGCGGCTGGTAACGAATCAGCACAAACCGAAACCACCATTACCCACGACACCTATCCAGACGAGCCGGAAGACATGGCGGTTTCAGGCTTTGTTCTTGGAACAGGGACTATTACTTTGGCGTGGACAGAATCGGATGATATCTAGGAGAGATTATGGCCGAAACACAATTAACTGATGCTGAGGTACTTATTCTTCAGGCAACACAAACGGCTGGGGAAGAGGCGGATGGCGCGGCCGATAGTGGGTTTCAGTGGAGCCTGCCGAATGAGGACTATCCAAAGAAGATGACACGGCAGGAACAAAAGGTATTGGTTATGGCTGCTGTTTCCGATGCTGGGCGGGTATTCAAGGACGGGGACTTGACCTACGGTGTCCGTGCGATAGCGTGGTATAACAACGGCGCGCTTGTGGAGAAAGCCGAGGTTACAGCACAGGCGTTAGCGAATAACGATACGAATTATGTTTATTATCAGGCTGATGGAACACTCGTAGATAATGTTACGGGGTTCCCTGCGGATGAAGCCTTTATACCTTTGGCGACTATTCTCACGGCGGCCGGGACTTATGCCTTTGGCGATATAACGGACAAGCGCCAGGGTGCACAGGTATCGCCTGCGGGTTCCGTGCCTCTTGTCGTAGAGGAAAATACGGCGGGCGTAGGTGCTCCCAATGTCTTGACTGCCGCAGAAACGCGGAAGATTCTATCGAATGAAGGCTCCACCGCAACAAATTATCATACTCTCCCGACAGCAGTAGCGGGTCTAACCTTTACATTCGTAAATGCTGATGCTACGGATTTAATGCGGATTGTCGCCGCCGCCGCCGACCAAATTATTGTGGGGCCGTCGATTTCTATTGCGGCCGGATATATTGAATCAACCGCGAGAGGTGATACTATTACCCTTGTGGCCATGGATGAAGTGTTTTGGATGGCAACGTCAATCGTCGGAACATGGAATGTCGAAACTAGCTAGGAGTAGATAATGGGAGTAACGAAAGTAACCGGAGCGGGTGGGAATGATCTTGCCCGAACTAAATTATTGCAGGATGATGTGGCGGTTTATCGAATCCCCTTGCAAACCTGCCGCTCGAATACGGGATTAGTGTTAAATGCTACCGGTGGAGATACGCTTTTTAGTATTACTAATGGCGGTTTCGGGGTAGGTACTCTAGTCTTAACTGGTGAGGATTGCGATAACGAAACTGAGACTACAACCCTATGCTTTGAGTATCCTATCCCTATCGAATACGTCGCCAGCGAAACGATAACGGTAGCCGTGGAGGTAAAGGCTGACGATTCCGGGGCGGCAAATCTAACGACTGAGACTATCGAAGTCGAAGCCTACGAACTTGCGGATGCTGGGACGGTCGGGGCGAATCTTGCGGGCGGAGGGGCGCAGGATCTGTCGGGGGGAAGCGATGCCTTTGCAACATACACCTCGACTATTACCGATGCTGGTTTAGTAGCCGGTGATAAGCTACTAATTTATGTGCAAATAGTTTTAGTGGAGAATGCCGCGACGGGCATCAGCGCTATAATTGGTAATATTGAAGTGCAGCTCGATGTTAAAGGATGATATTACATTTACTACTCGCGTGATACCGGAAAAGGGAGAGTTCCCACGGTTACCTGCACAAATAATCACCGCTAGGCCATTAGAAAAGTCGGGTGGGGAAGATGGCTGGTGGGGATTAAGTTTAATAACTATTGATGGTATAATTAACATCAATATTGCGCCTGCTAAGGGGTGCGATATTAAGTGGATGCTGAAGAGCGTATCGGAAAGCATACTCTCGCAATCACGATGGGACAAAGATGGCATTACTGCACTACTGGGACTTTGAGCCTGCTGCCGAAGGCTGGACGTTTGTAACAACACCCGGCGCAATTGCAGAACGCTTTGAGGATGCTGCCTTTCCCGAGCGAGGCAGTTGGGGCTTTAAGGCTATTACCATTGCGAATTTTCAGGACGCCTACGTCAGACAGGACAATTGGCACGCCGGGCTAGGTGCGGGCGAAAGCGTATATATAGGCTATTGGTTTCGTATCTCGAGCTTTCAATCTCTCGGCACGGCCAGTCTTGACTCTTATTATTTCGGGGACTTGAGTTGGCGTATAATTACGCAGGCCAACAGGCGCTACTGGTTACGCTGTATTGATGATGGGGCGGCAAACCAGGATTTGGCTTTCGTGCTCTTGGAAGCCGATAGATGGTATTGGATTGTTTTGAAATTAACGCGGGCAACGGGGGCAGCTGGGAATGATGGCGGGGGCGAGCTATGGATTGACGGGCAATTGCGGGAATTGCGGAACAACGTCGATAATTTTAACCGAGTAGATGACCCAGGCGACAGGCTACAAATCGGCGTGGAAATCGGACGGCCAGACCTTGAACTGTATTATGATGAGGTTAAGATATCCGCAACCTATCCCGAGCCGTTTGTCCCTGAGCCGACAACTGCTAACCCAAGCCCGGAAAGAACGGTAGTATTATATCGTGATGCCTCGACTGATTCCTTTGAGTTTGCGGATTATTGCGTTTCTGAATTGGGGATACCACGCTCGAATCTATGTCCCCTGCCGAATGCCACGGCAAACGAATCACTCGCAACCTATGTCGTTTTTGAAACTGAGGTAGAGGATGACTTAAACGCTTGGCTCACTACTAATCCTACGGTAGCGGCGCAGGTAACTTGCTTTTTAATAGGATATGGCGTGCCGGGTTATTATACAAATGCAGGTACACTGTTTTCGGCAACTTCACGTTTAATGTCTTTAGGCGTAGCGTTCGATGGCACATCAGACAATAATGCTTTCTATCAGACAACGGATAGATTGACAAAGACAGTCTTAGGTGCGAATCAGTATATGTGCATGCGGATAGATGCCGACACGCTTGCAAACGCAAAGCTGATTCTTGATGCAGGGATTACAGTAACCGCCTTAGCGGAAACCACGGATGCTGATACGCTATATACAGACGATACGACTTATCTTGCGACTTTGAATTTCGGCAAGCTGCGCATGGAATCGTCTGCTCTTGGAACATTGACTAATGATGCTTTCGGGTTTGGCGATTTGGGTGTGCCGTCATTTGGGGCTGCGGGTAGTCGGGTAGGTTTTATGGACAACGATAGCGTAGCGGCCGCAGAAGGGCTAAGGGCTGCTGGCGATTCAGAATGTGCGGCGGCTTTAATTACAGGTGGGTATGCAGAAGCGGGGGGGAGAAGCCAAGGAACGGGTCTCGATGACTATGATATTGATACGTTCTTCGAGGTACTTAGGCTAGGCTATACGATGGCGGAAGCGACGCGGCTGTGCGTTCAGAAGACAAATTTCTACAGCGTCTTTGCGGGCAACCCCTTAATAACCGTAGCTTTTCAGGATGATGGATATAACCTTTATTCCGGGATTATAGGCTCGATTGATTATGATAACCCGGTAGCTTACTTCCGCAGGGGCGCATCGTCGGGAAGTCTGGTTATCACACCCGCAATTGATACAACATACGAGTATTCCTTGAGGGCGGTAAGGAATGATATAGAAACGCCAGGGGTTGATTGTATAGCTGATTTCAAGACAGACGGCTCGGCTGATTGGTTAGGCAATAGGCCGGATAGAGTAATCAACGTGCGCATCGAGCAGGATGTCGGGGCGGTAATACGGGTAGGCTGGGATTACATAACAGGCTCGACAGAGGCAATACAATTCGCCCTTTGGTATGACACTGTTCCTCCTGACGGTGCGGGGGCACCTGATGCGACAGTAGCCTACACTGCGGATATCCCCTATTCCCACGACGAAACATTGGTAGACGGCGTTGCTTACTTTGTACGAGTCGTAGCGCAGTCAGTTGGGCCGGTTAATTCCGATGCCGTGATTGTTGGGCCTCTGCTGGCCGATAGTACGGCCCCGGATGTATCCGCCCAATTGATAACGCAAACATTTTAATGTGTAAGGATAAGACATGACTGAACCTAACGGCTGGGATGAATGGAAAAAGGTTGTACTGCAAACTGGGGAAAGGCATGAAGCCCTACTGGAAGAAATACGCAAGGAAGTAGTCTACGTCAAGATTGAGGTAGGGATGCTCAAAGTAAAGGCGGGTATATGGGGCGCGATTGCAGGGGCGATACCAGTGGTGATTGCTCTTGGGATATGGGCGATAAAGTCGCTGTAAGGAAAACACAGTATGAAGAAATGGAAGATACTTGCGATTGCTTTTATTGTGTCTGTATCGGGTTGTACCGGGCTCAACTGGGACATGCAGAAAAAGAAGACGGGGAGCCAGGGGCCGGGGGCAACGGCCGAGGGTAATCAGGCCAAAGTTATTTACGGCCCCGATGGAAGCGTGACCGCGACAGCTGATAAGTGGACAGACAAATACGGGCGGGAACATCCCGGCAAGGTAGAGGTTAGAACGGGCCGACTTGTATGGGCGGAAGCCTGGGGGAGTGATTTCGATTTTGCACATATAGGACCGCAGAAAGATATGAAAATGGAGGTTACTGTTGACGCTTCGGGCAAAGGGACAGCTTCGGGTTCGCAGTGGCCGCATGGCTGGACACTACAAGAAATCCTGCTGGCGATTGGCGCGGTTATATTCCTACCCCTAATTGCTGGTATTGTTTTGGTTCTTATCCCGGCGACGAAGCCGGTTGGTTCTGTGATTTTATCGGTGTACGGTAAAATCTTTGGTTTCGTGTTGAATATCTTTAAGCGAAAGGAAAAGGAAGATGAGTAAAATACTTGAATGGTTTGACGGCAAGAAATCCTACATCATAGCTATTGCAGTTGCGACGGTAGGGATATTGGTTGCCTCCGGGATTGCAATACCCGACTGGGTGTATACTATTCTTGCTGCCTTCGGTATTGTAGCTGCGAAGTCTGCGATTAAGAAAGCTGAGTAGATGTCGGAAGAATGGCATAGATTCCTTCGCAACTTTGCCGCTAAGTGTACGGATGACTTGTCGGAGCAGGGCGAAGTGTACGCTCTGCTCTTGAAGAATTCGGACGATGCTGCGGGCGCGTGGGGGCAGGGGAATTTCCGAGAGGCGGAGGAACTTCTACGGGGTGAAATAATTAGGAAGTCGATGCTGTGAAGCTTATCAAGGGGAAGTTTGTTTTCGTAACTCTTTGGGACCATGCTACCGGACGCGAGATTGTCTTTACCGAAACGGTGGGCTGGATAGAATCCGTAACGAAGAATACGCTAGTCTTGAGACATTGGCGAACACCGAATCAGAATGATTTATCTGTCGCTGGCGAAGATGATGCTATTATTCGGCGTGCGATTATCGAAGTGAGGGAATTGCCGGAGCCATGATTTATGCGAAAGCTACTTATAATTAGCTTGCTGTTCTTGGCGGGGTGCCTACCCGTCGAAAGGGAACCGCCCAGCGAGATAATCAGGCCCGACCCGAAAGGCGTTGTATCAATCTACGCTGGCGGCGCGTGGGGGACAGGATTCGCCATCAAGAAAGTCGGGGTTAAGACTTACTGGGTAGTGACGTGCCAGCATGTAATCAAGGCCGGGCTTGCGATTGGCGTTAACGGGCAGATGGCCGAAGTAGTCGCCGAGAATAAAATCCGCGATATTGCGATATTGAAGTTCGATTCCGACGAAGAACTCCCCGTCTATAAATTCGGCAAGCCTATCGCTGGGGACTACGCTTTGATTATTGGCAAGCCCCCGATAATGACACAATACGGTCCTTTGAAACAACCCGTCCAACACGAAGGGATTATCTCTTGGGTACAGGGTGGGCAGGTTGGCGTAGACGCTGGCGTAGTGTCGGGAATGTCCGGCGCTCCGATATTCAATTCCAAGGGGGAGGTTGTGGCTATGGTGCGTGCGCATTTTTCGCAGGCGTTTGGCAAAAGCGAAGTTTTAGGAACAGGAATACATATCAGCGAGATAAAGAAGATTATACCAGATTGATTTAGCGAGGGGCTTTCCTGCGCGTTCCCCCTCGAAAAAGAAAGCAGTACTTCATCCCCGGCGATAGTATTTCCGGGCTTACATCCAATAGGGTGTTTATATAACCTGACGCGGGGTTCTCTCTTCTTTCCGCCCCGCTGAAGTAGCCCCTCCGTTACCCCGGAGGGGCTTTTTTATTTAGTCCTATTTTCTTCAACTGGGCACTTGGTATTTGCGTATAATAAGAGGGGGAAATATAGAATCTAATAGGGAGATAATTATGCATCGTGGGTATTTCGGCATTGGAATCTACAATACCAAAACCGTCTGTAATGTGGGGACGCTTTGGAGGTCCGCCCATAATTTTGGGGCGTCGTTCATATTCACAATTGGCAGGCGGTACAAAAAGCAATGCTCAGATACGACCAAGGCCTTCCGGTCAATTCCCCTGTTTCATTATGGCGGCTTCGCGGAATTTCGGGCGGGCCTCCCGTATGACTGTAGGCTAATAGCCATAGAACAATCGGACAATTCGGTTGATATTGTTGGCTTTACTCATCCCGAGAGATGTATTTATTTGTTGGGGGCAGAGGATTATGGCCTGCCCGAGAGGATTCTATTGGCTTGTCAAGGAATAGTACATATTCCCACGCTAAGATGTCTCAATGTGGCGGTTGCAGGCAGCATTATTATGTTCGACAGAATGATGAAAATGATGCCTCTTACTAAAAGCCCAGAATTGCCCCTGTAGCGACTTCTCCCCCACAACGTCCGATAGTACCCCTTTCCCCACGAAGTCCCTCTACGGGCATCCTAGCCTTGTTCTCGACGATTCTAGCGGCTGTTAGGGTACTGCGCGGGGTGGCGGTGCGTAGCCGCAGGTGAAGATAGGAAAGATGCGGGAGCTTTTCCGATTACAGGGGCGGTTAATCCCTATCGGGATGGTAGGGTATTGCCCCAAATCTTTTTTATTTAGTGCCGATATTTCTTTAACTGGACACTTGGTATAACCGAATAATAAGAACGGTGAAGCACAGAAAACCTAACAGGGAGAAAAGAAATGACGGCACAAGAACTTAACAATCATTTGGCTAGCGGTGGCGTTGTCCAAGTCTCAACTTACGGGAAATCAAAAGTATACCATCAGGTAAATACCGGTGATTTTACGCAGCGAGATAATGGGCTTTATGTCCGCCGCGGACGCGGTAGGGATTATTTAGGTCCGATTGGTCGTCCCTGGGTCAGCATCCGCACGGGGCGCTTTGTCCCAAAGGGAGGAGAATAGTGAGTACTGCAATCTATTACCAGCCGGTTAAGCCCTGTCGATTAAATGTCGATTACCCAGGTGCTGCTCTGACTTTTCTCCAACAGGAATTTGGCAAGCTGCCCATAGAAGTCGATTCCAAGGATATTGATGCCCTACACCGGCTCGGCGAATCCTTGCCCGATAGCCTCTGGCAAGACATAGTTCATGCAATTTGCGAACATGGCACTGTCCGTGTTTGGGCTGAATATTAAGCCAGCCCTCAGGGGCACAACCGAAAGGCGTCAAATAATGGCGAAAAAACACGTAGATATAATAATAGGAAGTATGGTAGCTCGGGACATAGGGAAATATTTAGAAGATTCTAAATCTATCGAATTGGTGCCTTGGGTATCGGATCCGAAATCTGATTTATATGACCCGATTCAGGTTGCCGAGCAACGGGGGTGGGCCAGGGCCAATTTCCAAGCTGAGGTCGTTATGGCAATTGCGAAAGAAGATGCTAAAGAAGAAATATCAAAGATTGTAAAGTAAAGCGGGGCGACGGGGTATTCAAAAAAAAACTTCATAATTCCACATTTGCCCCTTTACAAATCCTGCTGGGTAGTCGATAATGATTATGGTGAAACACGGAAACCTTAACAGGGAGACAATCATGCAAACACGCTACTCAGAGATTGAAATCTGGAAACAAGACAAGGGACTATGGCGATATGTTATCGACAAGCATGTAACCGGGCCACAATTTGCGACGAGGATCGAGGCTTTGTCTTATCTTGACACCTTTGCAGTAGAGTATGGGTATGACAGAATGTAAACAGGCTCCAATTGCAGCCCGACCTAAATTGGAGGGGGGATTATTCCTTTGGGCGGGTTGCTGTAGTGGCCTAACGAGATACTCTAACAGGGAGACAATTATGGAAACGACAAAGCAGACCGTAGATATACTGGTAATGTGGGAAGCACTGGACGAAGGCGGCGGGCGCCTGATTGCCAAGTGTGCGGAGGACACCACCCTGTCTAGCAATACTGTGTTGTGGCCCGAACCCATCACGGCCCAGACAGATTCTTGGGCGGTAGCCGAGGCTGTGACCGAAATCAATTTCGCGGAGATTGTCGCTGTGGACCACGATAACGAGTACATACACGTAACGGTGGACGCAGCCAAGACCCAATAGCCCCCCTGCCCTGCGGGTCCTAGCGGGCTGGCAGGGCATTGATTGAAAACGTGGAATATTTAACAGAAAGGACGGTGGACCATGGTTAACACAGCAGTAGGAGTAAGCGATTTGTTCTTCGATTTCGTGGGAAGTCACGATGAATATGATCCTACGAATTTGGCAAGCGTGGATGATGCGGCAGTACGATACGCCGAAATGTTGGCGATTGTTGGGATTGAGGTCGCGGCCGCAGATTTGGCCAAGGACTTTCGAGACCGCCTTTAGGCGACTATCCTCTCCCGTCTATTCTACCGGGTGGGCGGGGGATTGAGAACTAGGAACACTAACACAGGGAGAAAAGACGATGGTTCGCCACATTACCCGTGATGATTTTATGCAGGAATCTGGTATTGATTCTGACCCTGGCGGCGAGCATGGATACCTAAAAGGCATGGCTTGTATGTCAGGGCGAGCCAGGAAAAGGGTAGAAAAACTGATTGATACCAAGTGGCGAAGATGGTTTCGGGCCGAAGCTACCTATCAGAAATTAGTTGATGCAGGAGAAATAGTTGACCCCTCTGGTATCTATACTCCAACACCTCCAATCGACAAAAAGGCTCAACTGCTTAGGAGAGCAAAAGAATTACGTACGCTGGCTGCTGGCGGTATGTGCAAGAGAAAGTACCCGCGAGAAGCAGCAAAACTAGAAAAAGAAGCTGAGGCAATAGTCTAGACCCTCCCCCTCGCCCGTGCCTGCTGGCGGGCCTGGGAGTGTGCCGGAAAACCTTTAGAACAGGGAGATAATTATGGATACGACAGTAAAATATTGCTGGCCTCGGATTTTTACGGACAGTAGCTTTGATTACCATGGGGAATTCATGGACCAGGATCGCAGGGTAGCGGCCGCCCTTGCGGATGGATTAGAGGGCTGGGGAATTTGCTATGGCGGCGGGGAAATTCCCAAGGGCTTCGGTGTTGGAATGGTCAAAATAGGCAAGGTTCTCGCCATAACGCCAACGCCCGAGAATTTGCAGGCAATGGACCTTCCCCAAGGGCACAACTAAAAGGGCGAAATAACGAAGGAGAATAAACAATGTTTTATATTCCATCGCCAGATATCTGTTGCCCAAGAGAAGTAAACTCTGGGCCGTGGTGGGGAGGTTTTGCTATCGTTGGAGGAGTGCTGGGGTTTATATTTATCTGGTGTTTTGTGGGCGTTTGGGCTCACAAGTGGTACGACCGTTTTGACGACAGGCGGTCTGAAAGACTTCATCAACAAGCCTTTGGCGAGCCACGGCCCAAATATACCCGATACGACCGTTTTGGCGATCCCCTGCCATGAACCTCTTACTGAAAGGGCAGAGCAATGACTGAGCAACATACGCAATTGCCTTGGGCAATTTCGGGAAAGGACGGACGTGGGATAATTTCGGTTGCGGTTGGCAATTCGTGCGGAATTGCTTATTTCTTTTCCTCCCCAGAGGTCCGTGTTTTTGATCCTTTTGAAGCACGAGCCAACGCAAAATTTGCTGTCCGGGCCTGCAATTCATTTGACGGCCTGCTGGAAGCGTGTGGGAAACTGGCTAATCTTGCCGAAGTTGTCGCACTCTGCGTAGGAACTTGGACCCCAGAACATCAAGCCCTTGCACGAAAATATGCAATCGTAGCCCGAGCAGCAATCAAAAAAGCACAAGGAGAAACGGAATGACTGACAAGCAACATACGCTGATACCGTGGGAAGCTATTCATTTTGACGGCAAGGACGATACGGCCTCCGGGCAGATACGCCAGGTCTGCAAAGACGGAAAAATCTACAACATCGCCATTTGCCGCAAACTTGAGGACGCCGAGTTTATCGTCCGGGCTTGTAACTCATTTGACGGCCTGCTGGAAACGTGCCGAAGGGCAGAGCTAGTATATAACCTAGCAATAATGGCCACGCCAACAGGCCCAAGAAGAAACAAGCTAACTGAAATGAATTTACTTCGATTACAAGCATTGCAAGTAGCCGCGATCAAGAAAGCACAACTGGACACCTAGTCTGAGCCTATAATGAAAATGGTGAAACGCACAAAAGAAAATCCGACCCAAGCCCCGTCATGCGGCGTAAACTCACATCTCCCCCTGTGTGTTTTGCCAAGCGTTGCACTGGCGGGGCTGTATTTTTGGAGGGCTGCATAATGACGCTTAGGGAAGCAGTTCTGCGAGGAAGGGAATTGGCCCGAGAAGGCCATAGGCAAATTTTCGTTTACCAGGACAAGCCTAATAGTTTTTGGGTTTGGCATAAACAGAAAGGGCCAGCAGAAAAGCTGTGTGCAATTTGTATGCCCGGCGGCGCTGTAAAAATGAGCGATGGCATAAGGAGAATAGAACAATGAACTGGACCGATAAACTACAACCTTACGGACCTGACGGCGCTGCCTTTTCTTTCGCCGGTGTCTACAAGATTATCAACTATCGTGCTGCTGAATATCACGCATATTATCTTCGGATAGGGGCGGACAACTGGGGTATTCGTGTAGCACCACGCACTTGGGATACAATCGAGGAAGCGAAAGCCGCCTGCGAAGCACATAGCCATTGGTATATGCCAGGCGATAAAACCGAAGCTATGGCCAAGGGAATTCGAGCCTTGTACCTCTTGTGGGTACGTAGGCAGACGAAGGAGCTAGTCCATGCCTAAAGATAAGATAGACCAAGACGCGATTAAATCAATGATTGCAGAAGAGCAGGCGACGCCGGGAGCAAAGAGGGCGGCGGGTATTCTATTAGGTGCCTCTTTTTCCGATCTAACCCGCAAACTGGCAGCAGAGATCATCGACCGCGAGACTGGTCTGCCGGAATTGGTGGGCGCACTGCGACAACTCGTAACGGACACAGAACTTTTGATTGCTTCGGGTATCACTACCGGGATAGCTCTGATAAACGCCCGCGCCGTACTCGCCAAGCATGAAGGGGAAACGCGATGAACAACGATATGTCAATCGACCTCGTAGATGATTATATCTTAACGAGCGACAATACAATTTCATCCTGAACCAGAGGAAGATTGTGGCTGAAGGGAAAAACAAAGGCCAGGAATATTTGGACATAGTGGGATTCTATCCCAGCATCGTCCAGGCCCTCCGTGGACTCGTTACCCAAAAGATGCGTGCAAGTAGCTGCAAGACAGCCGAAGCCCTCCTGCGGGAACACACGGAGCTTACAGAACGGGTTGAGGCGATATTCAAAGCCCTGGAAGGGAAAACGCTATGAATGAGCCAAATATGTACCGGGTGAATTATAAAGAGACTTTTGTCTACAAGGGATGGCGAAACAAGCGTTTCGGTGCAATGCCTACGAATGGAATGGGCCTTGACGATGTATGGGCTGATGAAATAACTCAAGAAATGCAAGCTGATATTCCAGACCTACACGAACTCTGCGAATATGCCCATAGCCCACGTGAAATTGTATCGGTGTTCCCTATCTATATCGAAATTGACGACAAGCCAATCAAACAAGAGCAAATCGACATGGGGAAAAGGGAAGGTGCGACAAAAAAACTACGGAAACGTAGGGAAGCAGCAGTACAATCTGCGGTTGATGAACTTGCAAGAGCAAGGGCAGAACTGGGAGATTAGGGAAAGGAGCGGAAAATGAACCAGAAACCTACAGAATGCCCGA
>SDBU01006437.1_pt1 | contig 13810 bp, 15 predicted proteins | sample 2277071 | NCBI WGS metagenome assembly SDBU01 (sample SAMN10397929, study PRJNA504765) | marine sediment metagenome | isolation source: marine sediment core GS08_GC12, 126 cmbsf | place: Arctic Ocean: Gakkel Ridge, Loki's castle | collected 2008
GTTTATCGGCAAGTTTTGCTGGCTCAGTGATAATGCCATCACTAACCAATCCTGGCTCCAGCGATAAGTCAACCCATTTTGTTATCCGTTTACCACGGGCTACCAGTAGCCGGATATTAGTAGTGTCAATATATAATGTAACAACTTTCTTTGCCATATCAGTCACCTTGATAAGTATAAATAAGCAGCTGGATGGTAGCTGCTGGTTCTTCTACTCCAGCAACCTCAGGAATATTCATTTTTATTAATTCAACAACATGAGTGGGGAATTCGTGGCTCAGCTCATTGACAAAGCGAAGTAGATTGGGCACAGCTCCCTCAATCCTCACCGTAAACGGCAGAGTTGAGAAGGTGATTTCTTCCATTTCCGTATTTGTTAGGCCTGGCGAGCTAATCTCAACCACTTCCACATTAGTAGTCCCGGCAAGCGCAGCAAATAAGGCTTCAATTACCTCAATATTCTCAATTGACGGACTAATATAATCCTTATTAACTGTAACCTCAGACTCAATTTGAGCTACCTGGTCTTCAAGTTCCTCTTGCTGAGCGGAAAGCTCATCAGGTGAATATTTGACTAACCTCGACCGCGTCAGAAACAGCTCCTCACTTAATTGGTTGTACTCGCTTTGCTGTGTACCGTAGGCGGCACCCAGGCCAGACATCAGAATAACGAAAATGCCGACGGCTAGTAGTATCCAGCTTGTTCTACTTATTTTTATTCTTAGCTTCATAGGTTTATACCATGCCTTAATACATGAAGGATATAATTGTTAAGTAACCGAAACCCAGTGCAATTGTCGCTTCTATCTCGGTGTTTTCACCGGTAGCTATGATTTGGTACTTTCCTTCAGATGTCGCCGCGTGCCAGTCGCCAGACCACTCGCCTCCACCAATGTGATAATTACCATTAATTATCTCGGTGTATATTTCAGACACGGGGTCGTAATCCCGAAGGAATACCCAGAAATCACCATCATTGTCATAGTTAAACCCGTCTGGGGCAGCCCAGAGATTAATGAGTACTGTCCCTTGAATATGTATATCGCTAGCATAGGGAGTGGTCTGCCAATTCTGATACTCCTTTAGCTCAAGCCCATCTGGTCCTCCCAAGCTTTGCTCTATCTTCCGGCCTGGGTCTAAGTCCCAGTTCTGGTCATAGTTATAGAAGTTGGTAGCCGTCGGTTGGGTTTCATCCATGGGGAGGTTCTCCTGGGCATCGGTATCAGCAGTAGGAGGAGTAGGGTTGTTGTGCAGATAATAGGTTATGTTTCCTGACGTGGTAGGGATGTGAATGCCAGCAGAATAGGCCTCTGTGTCATAAGCAAAGTTGCAGTGATCGTCGCTAATCACAGTAACCCTAAACTCCAGTATATGGCCTGCCGGGATTACATAGTCCGTATACAAATCGAGTCCGCCTGTTTCACCCAGCCCGCTAAGTCTAGTAATAGTAACGGGCACATCTCTACCATTGATGTTTGTCGAATAATTAACTGTAGGGCTCTCCGGGGTCATGGAGTTGGCGAATCCTGACTCATACAGGAGCCGCCAGTAGGCGTGATCGATTGCTGAATCATCACTATATAGCTCAACCAGTTTCTGTTCATGCATTTTTGCAGCATTGAGCCCGGTGCTCATATGATCGAGCAGAGGGGAAATCATCAGGCCACCCAAAACCAACACGATAAGGACTACGGGCAGGGCTTGGCCTCTTTCATCTGTAAGTAATTTAATCAATATATTTTTCATTGAACGTCCATTCCCCTGCCATTAACTTGGTCTCGGCACAACTCGGTATACCCTGGTCTCAGCCCCCAATGGTAAGGCGGTGCTCACGGTGGCTGTTATTGTTAGGGTGAGCATACCATTTGTGAATTCACTTTTAGTCTTCTCGGAAGCAGGATCAATATACTGGGCTACAAGGGTTAATTTATTTGCCCCTCCGTTAATGGACTGGTTCCTTTGCAGCTTTTTGAGCGCGCTACCGGGTATGTCTTCCAGAGTATAAACAACTTGGTAATTGTCACCACTACTGTCCTCGGTCCAGCTTAGAATTAAAAATTCTGGTGGTGTCAGGCCATCAGCCGTCACGCTCTGTGCCATCTGGGTATCGCGGCTAATCCAGTAACCAGCATTCTGAACTTCGTTGACAGCCGTCATGTGTGCATTGCTTTTCGTGTTTACACTAATTATCTGAGTAGCAGTTGCAGCGCCACCAAAAGCGATCAGAGCTGTAATGGCGATAGCCACTAGCACCTCAATGAGGGTAAAACCGCTTTCACTTTTCTTCATAGGTCCACCTTAAATATCTCGGTAGAGAGTATTACCTCACCATTACGTTCAACTGTAATCGTCACCTTCTGAATACCATCATCAGTGGCATGTACAAGCTCAACAACCGGTGGTGACATGGCCCAGATCTCAGGTATGGGAAGCTCCGGGTCCAACGGATATTCTGAGGCACCGTATTGATAAGTATAGTTCTTAACATACTCCATTTCACTGCGGACTAAACTTTCTGCAGTAGACAACTCATCAGCGATAATGGTAGCTCTAGAGGTAGTAGCCAGACCACTTAGAAAGATAGCTGCTACTAAACCTAGGATGGCCAAAGCCACTAGAGTTTCAATCAGGCTTGTCCCGGCTTCATTACCCTTTAACTTTTTGACAACTTTGAAGAGTTGCATAGTGCTTCTCCCCTGTCTGAACAATAGTCTTACACTTTTAGAGTTACATAGCCTCTGATTCTTGGTCTGCAACATTAGAGTGCCTGCCCATAGACAGAGTACATAGCCGTGACCAGAGACAAAGCAATAAGACCCACTACTACACCTATACCCAGAGTTATAGCTGGCTGAATAAACCCGATAAGTGAACGCATCTTATCTTCAACCTCAGTCTCGTAGTTTTCGGCTGCAGCCAGCAGGGTGACATCAAGGTTACCACTCGTCTCACCTACGCTAACCATTTGCACCATCATTGGCAGAAAATAACCACTTTTGGCCATTGACTGAGATAAGCTTTCACCTCTAATCACATCCTGCTGAACCTGAGTAAGTGCATTCTTTATCACCAAATTATTACTGTTCTTAATGGCCATTGACATTATTTCCGTCATGGATAAACCAGCCTGATATAATATTGACATGCTTCGACAGCAGCGGATAAGTTCATTAAAATGACTAGCCTGCCCCATAACTGGTATTTTTAAGACCAGCCTGTCCTTTAGAAGCCTTCCATTTGGTGTTCTCGTATATAGGTACACTAAAACCATGATAATAAGTACCACTACCATAAGATAAGGCCCATAACTGGCAAGCCACTCAGTGGAAGAGAGGATCACTCTTGTCATGGCTGGTAACTCAACCCCAAGTGAGCCATACAGATCAGTAAAAGATGGTAAAACAAAGGTAACTAGTAAGCCAATCACTGCAAAAGCCACAATGCTAATAAGCATTGGATATCGCAAGGCGTTCTGTATCCCTTTTGAGGCTTTGGCATCTTTCTCTATATAATCGGCTACCTGCCTTAGCGTTGCCTCAAGATTTCCACTTTGTTCACCAACACTAACTGCCTGGATATAAATATTGGAAAAAACTTTGTTGTGCTTACCTAGAGCGGCTGAAAGCCGAGAACCACCACGAAGGCTAGATATTACCTCGCCTATTATTCCCTTGAAATTGTTGCTGGAAGATTGAACCTGTAATAGCTCCAAAGAGGTAATTATGTCATTGCCAGATTCAAGAAGAAGGGCCAACTGGCGAGAGAAAGTGATTATCACTTGTGGTTTTATTTTAGAGAAGAGGGATGGGATTATCCGCTCTCGACTAGGCATAAAAGCAGATACCGGCTTCACGTCGAAAATGTGATAACCTTGAGCGGCAAGGACCTTCTCTGCTACTTCTTGGCTGGCAGCAGCCAGAGTTCCTTTCACTAGTTTTCTGTCCTCAGTACAACCTATATACCGATAATCCATAAACCTTAACCTATGGAGAAGATACTTCGCAGCACCTCACAAGGTGTGGTAATGCCTGTCTTCACCTTGAGCATGCCATCGTGCCACATTGATTCCATACCTGCTTCTTTTGCCTTGGCCATTAGTTGTTCCATGCTGGCCTCAGCGAGCAGTGCATTCCTTATTTCGTTATTCATGGTCAGGATTTCAAAAGCCGCAGTACGTCCGAGATAACCAGTCTGAGCACACGCATTACAGCCACTTCCGTAAAGGAATTCAGTTTGCATTTCGTCGAGCTCATTGGAGTAAGCAAACTGGGCTGCCGCCGGCGCCTGAGAAGGGCGCTGGCAATGAGGACAAACACGGCGCACCATTCGCTGGGAAACAACGCCAATGACCGCTGCAGAGATAAGGAATGCCCCCACTCCCAGGTCGAGCAGCCGAAAAAGGGCGCTCACAGCATCATTAGCATGAACTGAAGAAAGTACCAGATGCCCGGTGAGAGCTGCCTGAATAGCTATCTCGGCTGTCTCGGCGTCACGTATTTCCCCCACCAGTATAACATCAGGGTCGAGCCTCATTATGGCACGCAGACCAGTGGCAAAAGTTAGACCAGCACGAGGATTAACCTGGATTTGATTGATATCTTTGAAGCGATACTCTACCGGGTCTTCAACTGTAATTATCTTGCGCTCTTTGCAGTCTAGATCGTTGATTGAGGCATAAAGAGTGGTGGTTTTACCAGAGCCGGTGGGACCACTGACTAAAATCATACCAAAAGAAGATTTCAGCATTTTCTCATATTGCGTTAGGGTATTTGGCAAAAACCCAAGATCAGAAAGGCTAAGGGCAGCTAATGATTTATCTAAGATACGCAGTGCTCCCATTTCCCCATATGTCGTCTCAATAGTAGCTACCCTGATATCCACCTCTTTATCTCTTATCTTAACCGAAAACTGGCCGTCTTGAGGTTTATGGTCAGCGATGTTCATATTAGCCAAAATTTTCAACCTGGAGATGAGGGGAGCATGGGCGCTTAAGGGGAGAGACATCGTATCGTGTAACACGCCGTCAATACGGTAGCGTACTCGTAGTGCACCATTTTGTGGCTCTATATGAATATCAGAGGCACGATTTTTAACTGCCTCTTGGATGATGAGCTCCAAGGCACGAACTACAGGGGCTCCAGAGACATCTTTAGCGGAAACCCTCTCCGCAATGGATGGTATGGAAGGAGTGGGTTGGCTAAACTGCTCCTCAATCTCACCGTAGGCTTTATAATTACGGTCAATAGCTCGCTGAATCTCGTCAGCAGGAGCTATTATTGGCTCAATTCGTAGGAGAGCTTGAGATGTCAGCGCCTCGAGCGTTAGGATGTCATCTGTTTCCGTCATACCTACCAGCAAACTGTTATTAGCTATAGACAGAGGTATTACATTATATTTCCTGGCCATTACTTCAGGAATGAGCTGTAATGCCTCAGGCTGGATTTGGTAGGTATTGAGATTGACAACGGATGTAATCAACTGGCTTTCATCTATGAGCATGTCTCCACCTTCACTACTTTTGAATTCCATATACTTCAGCATCATTTTAAGGCTAAAACTGCTTTGCTTACAACATTACTTTTAGGGTTAAGGATACAGTACTCTAGTTTGTTTTCATACTTACTTATACCCATTTTAGGTTTACTTATGCGTATTTATATCTTACGCTTTGGGACTCATGAGGCTACGTGGGATTCTGCATAAGTTGGATACAGTAGGTGGCACTCCTCACCCTGCTTGGGATGCAGTGCAGAAATGGATAGAGTGAAAGATTGGAAGAAGTAGATCTCAAGCGTTTTGATAGAAGAAACTCTGACGCCGCTTAGGCGTCACTATCTTTAGGAGGAAGAAGGTTACTCAATAGTGTCCTCGTTCAGCACTATTGTGAGCGTTGTTCGTTGCGAGTTCTCCGGTACGCTATGATTCTGTATTTGTGTCAAGCCTTCTGGAGATTTCTCCCCGTTCTGGCTATCTATCACTCTTTTCATATTTGGTATCTCTAGTAATATAGAAGATAATGCAACAGGCTTGTCTAACGACAAAGTCATTATAGTTTCACCCATATCGCCACCTGACTCTAGTCGAATTTCTACGCCAGGCACGCTAAGCAGTCGTTGCCGCAATTGCCGTATCCATAATTGCCCAGCTCTCTGAGGAATTTTCAATATTACTTCACCACTGTACAAGCGATAATTATCTTCCTCTGGGATAGTAGCGTGGGCTTCTATGTTGCTAGGTTCTTTTTCCTGCTCAAGTTTAGGGTCAGTGGGCTTATTTCCCGAGACCCAAGTACGCACCTTCTCACTTTCACGCAGGTTCGTTAAATCAAAGACCTGCTCTTCTGCTAGCACTTTTTCTTGCGCTTTGTCACCGGGGGGTGGGGCAACAGTTTGAATCGGTGAGGGTGACGGCTTCTCAACGGATTGGTTAAAGCTTGAATTCAAATCGCGATATGTTGCCTCGACCATATTGGAGACATCCTGCTGTATCATCTGTATATTCGTAGAGACCACTTCCTTCGTCTTTTGGAGGGCCATATCCTCTATTGCTTTTGCCTTAGTGATACCTTCTAAAAGGATGGAGTACGTGCCTTCAATGGAGGCAATGCAGCTTTTTTGGGCATGGTCTAACATTGCTCCGATTTGACGTTTAGCTTCCTCGGTTGCTTGAGATTTTTCTCTCGCCGCTTCTATTTTTGCTTGTGTCTTAGTGTGCTCTACTAACTGCTTGGTTTCGGCTATCATGGCTTCCATCGATTGAGACATCCTCTGGACATTTGAAAAATGCTCTAGTCGTTTAAGAGCGGCTTCACTTGAACCGGCGATTGTCTCAAGGAAAGCCAGCACTTCATATGGGTCTAGGCCATGTTTAACAGTGCGGAATTCTCTGTCGAGTAATTTCACAACGTGGTGCCGTACTTCCTTCTGCTGCTTTGGTGCGGCATCTAAAATGACTTTATCTTTTGTTTTTAAAAAACTCATGACTCTATGATAAAGTCCAAGACTGCAGTGGTCAATAGTACTATAGAACCAGAATAAGCAGTTAAAAGTACACTTTTACAATTTCTTTGGATGAGACAAAGATTAACTTAATTTAAGGAATATAGATAAGGAGCGAACACCTAGGTAGAGAAAGGCTAGATAAAGTCTCCCTCTACCTGGATGTTATCCTAATGCTTATGGTTGCCATTCGCCGGTCAGGGTAAACTCACTGGCTAAAATGAATCCAACGTGGCCTTCAGGGGTAGGGATGAAGATGACCCATGCGGAAAAGTCACCGCTACCATGGTCTCCCTGAGTGAGCATCCAGCTGCCATTGATTTCTAGGCGTGCTGGTGACAAAAAGGGTTCACCTAGCCATTGCAGGGGTTTAATTTCGCCCTTCACCTTGAGAACATGTGAATCTTCACCTACCGTGAGCCAGCCGTGAAGATCGCCGGCTTGGGTAAGTATAGACTCGATCATTGCTTTGTAGTTCATGGTGAAGTCGCCGGCAATATCCCCAGATAGGGTGCCACTCAGCTCACGCTCAACTACTACCCATTTGCCAGTTACACCCGCTTCTATCACTTTACCGGGCGTGATACCAGTGATGGTTCCGCTAGCATCAAAGTCTTCAAGTTGTGGCTTCGCTGCCAAGACGGCGCCTGGCATCAAGGTAGTCATGACCAGAGCTAGGATCAGGCTTATGAAGAGCAGCCTCTTTCTTTTTTTCATTTCTTTCACCTCCTTTCTTTAATAATTCTATATAGGATGTATGCATACCTGCATCACTATATTACATAATAAATCATTTCCTGTACGAGTCAATCCCACAATATATTGATTTTTGTATCCTCCATATTAAGTACGGTAACAGTACTGACTTTTCTCTTTGCCTCAGCAGCCATGAATCCAAGAAGGTTTTTCCCCAGCATCCGGTCAGGACTATATCCTAGCACCTCTGCCGTTCGCTTATTAACGAAGACTATACGGTTATCTTGGCCAGTTCTCCATGTACCGGCCTGTGCCAACTGCTTCGCGTCTAAAGCTACTGGGTAAAGGCTCCGAATGCTATCTTTGATTTCAGCAGGACTGTTGAGAAGGCCTACAGAATCGAGCGTATGATTATTTACTCCATGCTTCATAAGCTGGATATCTACCCTCCCTTAATAATAACGGCTAAGTAGGCGTTATTATTGGCATCCCAACGCCTATGGTAGCTATGGTTGCATTCTAGTGGGCGTAACTTAAGATAACAATCACACTTTCGTACTTTGTAAAATAGCGAAAAAGTAACACGTTGGTTACTATGCTCACACCTCTGGCAGGAATTCGTACTTAAAGATATCAACGTGTTCGTGTGTTTCTAATTACCTATGACCAAAGAGCTATTGTCAGCAGAGAGAAGCCTATATAAAATATATCTTATAGAGAAGCTTTGCACTGCTGAAAGGAGCAAAACTAGCAATGGCACGTCTATCTCTGAAAGAACCTCAGACTAGACTTCGAAAACACTTGCTTCAGTCTGAGGCATTGCAATTAATCCCTGAGGCAATGGCAAGAAAACACAGTGCCATACCTCTGTCAATAGAAGATGGTACTATGCGGGTAGCTATGGCCAATCCGGCAGACATCTTTGCCCTAGAGGCTTTGGCAACCCAGAGCCAAAAGCGCATAGAAGCTGAAATAGCTAGTACTGAGGAAATCCAAGATGCTATCGACTTCAATTATAAAGCCTATGACGAAATAGAGAAGCACATTTCTAATATTCCCTTACCGAGTGAGGCAACCAATAGGCAAATTAACCTTGATAGTGTTACTAATACTCCCATAGCTCAGGCTCTCACGCTTATGATAGATGAGGCAGTAAAAGCCCGAGCATCTGACATCCATCTCCAGCCACAGGAAGATAAACTGCGAGTACGCTACCGCATTGATGGCACTCTTCACGATATGCTCTCTCTACCTTTAGCGACGGCTACTCCACTTTGTTCTCGAATTAAAATTCTGGCTAATATGAATATCGCTGAACATCATCGTCCTCAGGATGGTCAGTTTTCATTTAGCACGAATGGTCGGTTATTAGATATTCGGGTAGGAACCGCGCCCACTGTCTATGGTGAGATGGTAGCATTGCGGCTTCTTGATAAATCCCGAGCTAATCTTACCCTGTCTGAGCTAGGTTTTCTTCCTGAAAGTCTGGCCAAGTATGAAAATATGCTTAAAGTTCCCTATGGCATGATTTTAGTCAGTGGTCCTACCGGTGCTGGTAAGACTACCACTCTTTATGCTTCGGTAAATTGCCTTGACGATATTAAGCAAAACATTATCACTATTGAAGATCCTGTCGAGTATCGGTTTAAGAATATAAATCAGATGCAGGTTAATTCTAGAGCTGGCGTTACATTTTCCAGTGGGTTGAGATCCATACTGCGTCTTGACCCCGATGTGATGTTAATCGGTGAGATACGTGATGCTGAAACGGCTAAAATTGCCATACAGTCAGCTCTTACCGGGCATCTAGTGCTGTCTTCAACCCATGCTAATGACGCCACAGGTGCAGTTTCCCGCCTGCTTGATTTAGATGTTGAGCCATTTTTAGTATCCTCATCGCTTATTTGTGTTGTGGCTCAACGAATGGTGCGTAAGATTTGCCCTGATTGTGTCCAACTAGTTGATGCCTCTTTGGTGGAGAAGATGACCTATAGTAAGGAAATCGGTGAAAAGCGAAGTGAATTCCTTTACGGTAAGGGTTGCAAATCATGTGCTCACACTGGCTACCGAGGACGAACGGGAATTTTTGAAATCATGTGTATAAGTGACAAAATGAAAACGATGTTGCTCAACGGCATTACAGCTACTCAACTACGAGCTCAAGCAATTAAAGAGGGAATGATACCCTTGATGAAAGATGGCATGCTTAAGGTAAAGGCAGGCATCACTACTCCTTCCGAAGTATTGCGTAATGCCTACTCTGCTGATTAGTAATGGAGTAGTAATAAAGCGTTTAGGGTTAAATATGAAGAGTGAAGACCAAATAGTCTATCAATATGTAGCCTATAATCAAAACAGGGAGGTAGTCAAAGGCAGATTATCGGCGGCAAGCAAAGAGGTAGCAACCGAGCTGTTGGACTACGCTGGCTACCAGATAATTAACTTAAGAACGCTTGTTCCATTCTTTAACCTAGATAAACTCCGCTCATATTTGTCCCGAGTAAAACCAACTGAGATAATACTCTTCTACCGACAACTAGCCTTGCTCCTTGAGTCGGGCGTAGATATCATTACCTCTCTGGAGCTATTGCGAGGTCAGGCATCCAGCCATACTCTGGGGAAGGTCTTGAGGGAGGTAATCACTGACCTTCGTAGTGGTGATCAACTGTCAGTAGCTCTAGGCAATCACCCTAAAATCTTTTCTCTAATTTGTCAGCAGTCACTACGTGTCGGTGAACAAAGTGGAAATCTAGAGACAATGCTAAGGCAGATAGCTGACTACCTAGAAAAAGAGGTCACTGCTGCCAAAGGTATTAAGAGTGCCCTCATGTATCCAATTTTTGCTGCTATTGCAACCGTTGGGGTAATAGGTGTGATGGTCGGCTTCGTATTACCCTCCTTTGGTGATCTATACAGTTCACTTGGCGCTGAGTTACCATTAGCAACTAAGCTACTTCTTAACGCTTCCAGCATATTCCAAAGCTACGGGATTTATCTTATACTGGCAGTATTTATCACTGTCGGACTTGCTTTCGCCTATATCAAGACTCCAAATGGAAAGTACAAATGGGATAAATTAGCCCTTAGACTACCTCTGGTGGGGCGAGTTAATCACCTTAAAGAACTTGCCCGTTGCTGCCGAAGCATCTCCCTATTATTTCATGCTGGTTTGCCCTTGCCTGAAATTATGTCCCTAGTTGTTAAGGGGGTTAAGAATAGAGTGGTGGTTGAAGCCCTTGCTGATGTCCAGCAAGGTATGCATAAAGGCGAAGGCTTATCTCAGCCAATGACAAAGAACAACTTTTTCCTGCCAATGATGGTGCAGATGGTTAAGATTGGTGAGGAAACCGGTAACCTTGATACTACTTTATCGGCGGTAGCAGAAGGTTACGAAACTGAAGCCGATGATAAAACTAATTCCCTTATTAGACTTATTCAACCAACCATGACGCTACTTATCGGTCTGGTAATTGGTCTTGTTGCTTTATCTATGGTTTCCGCTATGTATTCTATTTACGGACAGATGCCCTAGTCCAGAGATACAGGACTAATTACTTGCCTAAGAGAAGATAATGCGATTACCTCAGGTAACTAGAATGTTAAACAGACTTGCTAGTGGTGAGTTAGGAGCAACGCTCATTGAAACTGTAATAGCTCTGGCCATTCTAGGTATAGTTGCTGTTACCTTTCTCAGTGGCTTGGCTACCACCAGCAAGGCTATTATTATCACTAATAAACAAGCCACTGCGGAGAGTTTAGTACGTAGCGAAGCAGAGTATGTTAAGAACTATGCTTATCAATACGCTGCCTCAGAATATCCGGTAGACCCATCGCTTACCATACCTGCAGGCTGGTCTGTACCGCCACCGGTTGTTGGGCTTGTGCATGCCACTGACGATGGCATACAGAAGGTAACGGTTATCGCTGAGCATAATGGAGAAGCAGTATTCTCTATTGAGATACGTAAGGTGGACCGATGAAAAAAGGTGAAAGCGGTTTTACCATTATTGAGGTACTAGTGGCCATTTTCATTTCGGCCATAATTGCTACTGGCGCTGGTATGACCACAGTACAGATAATCAAGGGTTCCCAGCATAGTAGCAACTGGACAACAGTAATCCGCCAGGCACAGAATGTTGGCTACTGGGTCAGCTATGATGCCCTGATGGCGCAGACTATTACCATCGGTGATGACCCGGGAACTGGTGATGATGAGTTCATTATTGTAGCTTGGAAGGACTGGGAGACGGGGGATACGCATGATATACGCTATGTATGGCTTGATTCGGCTGACTCGCTGCAAAAACTCAGCAGGAAGCAGGTGACCAAAGATAAAGATGGTGTCGAAATAGGCAGTAAGACGACCCTGGTAGCCGATAATATCTATACGGCAACCTTCTCTTGGCAAGACGGTACCTGGACACTGAGCGTAGAGACACACGCAGGAGATAAGAGTGTGAGCAGAGAATATGAAATTAACCGGAGGCTTGACATATAACGGAGCAAGGGTAATGAAAGAATGGTTATCTAGAATAAGAAAAGAAGAGGCGGGGCTAGTCCTGCCAGCAGTCTTGGCTATGCTATCTTTAGGCAGTTTGCTTATCATTCCCTCCCTTAACTATGTCGCAACTAGTCTTAAGACCGGAGAGATGGTTGAGGAGAATGTAGAAGGGCTTTATGCTGCTGATGCCGGGATAGAAGATGCTTTATGGAGGATAAAGAATGATAAGCCGGCCTCATTCCCCTACTCTTACCAATTAAGCGACGTAAATGGGATGTCAGTGGATGTGGTTATTGATCAACCTGCCACCATTTTTGGCGAAGAGACATTCCCTCAAGAAGGGCATTCGGATTGGCTGGTAATAACTAAGTCAATAAGTTATGACGCTGGTATTTACTTCTACACACTATCCATAACTAACAACGGTGAGGGAAACATAAAAGTAGAGAAGATTTTAATTGATTTTCCCCCTTATCTTGAATATGTAGCCGGGTCAACCGGGGGTGACATCACTACTGTTTCCCCAACGGTTATTGGTCACTCCACCACAGGGATAGCTCTTGTCTGGGATATTTCAGTACCCCAACCTACTGTCGAAGAAGGAGCCACCAAAGACCATGCCTTCCAGCTGAATGGTCCGCCAGACATATCTGGGATTGAGGGTCATGGCTTTGTGCAAGCAACCCGTCAAGATATAGGCACTGTTTGGGATGGAGATAGCCATCCTTACACGATTACGGCTCAGGCTAAGGATGCCACCAGCACAGTGGTGGCAACTATTCGGGTTGGGGTGTGGGAAGCCCAGTTATATATAACCTGCTGGGAGGTATCAAGGTAGGCAAGACTATTGGAGTGATAGGTGATGAAGCTAAGAATAAGACTAAGTAAAGCAAGTTGGTTACTTCTGACTGGTGGTATCGTTATCATCATATTTGCCAGCCTGGGTACTGCCCGTTTCCAGCAGACCCGTGAGCAGAACCAACTGGATGAAGAGCTTTCCTTAACTAAGCAGAGGCTAGAGAAACCGCAACTTGAAATCCTTTTCACTCAGCAGAGTGAGCTGGAAGACCAGGTAACTCAAATCGAGTCTGAGGTTGCAACTATCAAGGATTATCTTAGCTCGTCAATTGAGAACATTGAGGTCATTGAAGCCTTATTTGCTGCGCTTGCCGGGACTACTAATGTGGAAGTGGTTGAGATTAACTCATCAAGTTCGGTCAAAACGGAAGTGGAAGAAATCACCTTCTCAACCCTGCCGTTTACGGTGAGGATTGAGGGGGCTGTGCCCAATCTACTTCGCTTTGTCAATGAGCTGAGCCATGAATTCCCCACTCATGTTGTGGAATCGATAAAAATGAATATTCCTGAGGTTGCCGGAGTAGAAGAACCAACAGCTACCATCCGGCTGCTTATTTTTACTTACGAGGGTGACTAGCTATGGTTAAGAAGATTCTCGCCTCATATAGGAAAGTTGTTACCTTATATATTGATGACACTAGTATCCGGCTACTGGTAACCCGTGGTAAACGGATAACAAAATGGGTTGACTTATCGCTGGAGCCAGGATTGGTTAGTGATGGCATTATCACTGAGCCAGCAAAACTTGCCGATAAAC
>SDBU01006438.1_pt1 | contig 13808 bp, 12 predicted proteins | sample 2277071 | NCBI WGS metagenome assembly SDBU01 (sample SAMN10397929, study PRJNA504765) | marine sediment metagenome | isolation source: marine sediment core GS08_GC12, 126 cmbsf | place: Arctic Ocean: Gakkel Ridge, Loki's castle | collected 2008
CCCAGAAGTTGGGGAAGGAAAAACGATAGACTCGGAAGCTTTGAAAAAAGCAGCTGACAAAATCAGTCAGAAATTGAGGAAAGACCCCAAGAACAAAAAACTGAAGAAAGCCAAGCGCAATCTGGAACAGGATTTCATCCCCAGAGAAGAGAAATATGAGCAGTATGAGGAGACCCTGGGGGATCGGAACAGCTTCTCAAAGACGGATGAAGATGCCACTTTCATGAGGATGAAAGAAGACCATATGAAAAATGGGCAGCTGAAAACAGGCTACAACATCCAGATGGGAACAGAGAACCAATTTATCACTGGTTTCAGTATTCACCAGAATCCGGAGGACACCAGCTGTTTGAAAGATCATTTAGAACAAAGAAAACGCTGGTTGGGTGAACATCCACAAGCCTTGATCGCAGACGCGGACTACAGCAGTGAAGAAAATTACGCCTATTTGAAAGACAGAAACATCACTGCTTATGTGAAATACCATTCCTTTCATTATGAACAGAAGAAGCGTTATCAAAAGAAGAAAACCTACCGGCAGGAAAGTTTCCGCTACCAGCAGGAACTAGATCAATATCTCTGCCCTCAAGGAAAAGTTCTTTCCTATCAATTTACAAAAGACGTCACCAGCTACAACGGATACCATTCAATCAGACGGGTTTATGAATGCGTGGACTGCGAGGTTTTTCCCGTGAAATCGGATTGCACAAAGTCAAAATACAATCGCAGAATCTACATTGGCGTTGAGCTGTTGGCAATGAGGAAAACGGCCCGGGAACTGCTTACTTCTCCTGAAGGAGTGAAGATGCGGTCTCAACGACCGATTGAGGTGGAAGCTGTTTACGGCAGGTTGAAACACAACTGGGGGTTCAGGAGGTTTTTGTTGAGGGGAGTGGCTAAAGTGAATATTGAGTGGGGGCTTCTCAATATTGCTCACAATATTGCCAAAGTGGCCGTTCAATAGCGGTCACTTTTTTTTTCTTTTTTGAAATTGCATCCTTTCCCTTCGTTTTTCATCCATTAAACTGAAAAGGGGCTGACTTTTTAGACAGCCCCTTAGACTTCAACTTAGCTGCTCTATTTATAATTTGTCACCTTATTTTATTCACCTGATAACGACTTCCCCCTCTCTGTTTCACAAAGTTAAACTAGTGCGCCGCAGCAGCTGGGCATTGACTGCCACAACCACTGTACTGAGAGACATTAACAGTGCGCCCACCGCTGGGGAAAGCAGAAACCCCCAGGGAGCCAATACACCTGCTGCCAGCGGTAAAGCAATGATGTTATATCCCGCTGCCCACCAGAGATTCTGAATCATTTTCCGGTAACTGGCCCGGCTGAGCGTAAAGATCTTCACCACATCCAGGGGGTTGCTCTTAACCAGTACAATTCCTGCCGATTCAATTGCCACGTCTGTTCCGCCTCCAATAGCTATGCCCACATCGGCACGCGTCAGAGCGGGAGCGTCATTCACGCCGTCCCCTACCATCGCCACCCGGCGCCTTTGCCTCTGTAGCTCTGCCACTTTCTGGTCTTTGTCTTCGGGAAGAACCTCAGCAAAAACCTGATCAATTCCCAACTCATCCGCTACAGTATGCGCTACCACCCGGCTATCGCCGGTCAGCATCGCGACCTGAATACCCATTGCGTGCAATTTGTCTACCGCCTCCCTGCTTTCAGGACGAATAACATCCGCCAACGCAAAAGCGGCTATAGCTATTTCATTTTTTAACAGGTAAATAGTGCTCTGTCCGCGGGAGGATGTGCTCTCCGCAAAAGTTTCCAGCCTACCAGGTATTTTTGTACTCAGCATCTCCAGCAGGCGCGGACCTCCAATATGGAAACGCTGACCTCCGCTGATAGTTGTCACACCGCGCCCCATAATGGCTTCAAAATCGCTGACTTTAGGGAGCATTAAGCCGCGCACTTCTGCTGTGCGGCGGATACCGCGGGCGATGGTGTGTTCCGAGTCGCTCTCTATGGCAGCGGCCATTGCCAGTGCATCGCTCTCAGTCCAGCCATCCACCACAGCAATACCTACCACACCGAATTCACCCAATGTCAGGGTACCAGTTTTGTCAAAGATGACAGTATTGATTTCTCGGGCAGTTTCCAAATCCAGGCGGTCGCGAACCAAAATGCCATTTTGAGCACCCATCGAGGTAGTGATCGCCACAACCAGGGGGACAGCCAGTCCCAGCGCATGCGGGCAGGCAATCACCAGTACCGTCGCCACCCGTGAGATGACCTGAACGTTAAAGCCGACACCAATTGTCCACAGAATGCCGGTTAAGACCGCAACGGCCAGCGCAACGTAGAAAAGCCAGCCAGCGGCTTTATCAGCCAGGATTTGGGTATCCGATTTGCTCAGCTGGGCTTGCTCAACCAGCCGCATGATCCCTGCCAGGGCGGTTTCATCGCCAATCGCGTTCACGCGCACCCGCAAACTGCCGTCCCCGTTAATCGTGCCCGCAATCACCTGATCTCCCGGGTTTTTTTTAACAGGCAGCGACTCCCCCGTAATCATAGATTCGTCGACATCCGACTGTCCTTCAACTACCTCGCCATCAGCAGGGATGCTGGCCCCAGGGCGAACCAGGAGCAGGTCATTTTTATTCAGAGAGGAAACGGGTACCTCGGATACGTTTCCTTCAGAGTCAATCAGCTCGGCGGTATCCGGCAGTAGTTTAGCTAATTCATTCAGCGCCCCGGAAGCCTGGCGAATAGATCGCATCTCCATCCAGTGTCCCAGAAGCATAATGTCAATCAGAGTGACCAGTTCCCAGAAAAAAGCGCTTTCGGTAGAAATGAAGAGAGCAGCGATGCTGTAGATAAAGGCGACGCCAATCGCCAGCGAGATCAAGGTCATCATGCCTGGTTTGCGGTTTTTAATTTCAGGAACAGCCATCTTCAAAAAAGGCAATCCGCCGTAAAAAAAGATAATGACGGCGAAAACGGGTGTGATCCACTCGCTGCCGGGGAAAACCGACATAGAGAAGTTAAACCAGCTTTGGATAGCGGGACTATAAAGCAAAACCGGGATGGAAATCAGGGAACTGATCCAAAAACGCTGGCGGAACATACGCTCATGTCCGCTGTGGTCCGTGTGTCCAGCATGTTCATCATGCCCTTTGTGCTCATCATGCCCAGCGTGCTTGTCGTGCCCAGCGTGCTCGTCGTGCTCTGCATGCTCATCGTGGCCAACATGCATGTCGTGCTTTATATGCTCATTATGCTCAAGGCTTTCGTTTTTTCTTGTATCATCTGGATGATTTGCATGCGAGTCATGGTCTGGATGATCTGGATGCGCATCAGGCATATCGTGCATCTGATGATTTTTGTGGTTATCGTCCATTTTATATTTCCTCTTGATTTTTAGTTTACATATTTTGATAATAGTATTATATAAGACTGCGTTGATTTGCAACAGCGTATATCGGCGCAGAGAGAAGCAGGCTTTTTAGCGTATATAAAAATTCCCACAGGTTGACCCTATGGGAATTTTCGAGAGGGAGAAGAAAGGTCTTTATTACTGCAAATCCTTTTTGATGGCTTGATACTGCTCGCGGTCAAGTTCTCCTCGGGCATAGCGCTGATCGAGAATCTCACGCGCATTTATCCTCCCCTGGTAATTATGAAGTGCGAATTTGACCGTACTTTCACAACCAGCGCAGTGTAAATTATCTTTCCCAACAATATTGAACTTTATTTTTCTTAACATTTTAAGCCATCCATTATTTATCCCGCACAGCAACTTAACATGGCAACATCTTTCTCAAAGGCCAATGCTGCCAATTTAAGCGCCTCCGAATTAGTTAAATAGGGGAAAATGGTCTCACGCAGGTTTTGTACAGTCAGCCCCAATTTGAGTGCCATGGATACCAATTGGATCATCTCACCGCCTTCGGGAGCCAGGATATGCCCCCCGAGTAGTTTATCCGTTGCCGAATCAGCCACTAATTTCACTAAACCGCGCGTATCACGGGCAGCCAGTGCCCGCGGTACATAAACCATCGGCAAAACGCTGGTCTTGACGGTATAGCCCAACTCCCCAGCCTGCTTTTCAGTCAACCCAGCAGAAGCTATCTGTGGGTCGGTAAAAGTCACCCGGGCAATGTAATCGGTTTGATAAACTTCCGCCGCACCACTTAAAGCGTTTTCGGCCGCCAAACCCCCGGCATAAGCAGCTACATAAACGAACATATCCCGCCCTGTCACATCTCCGGCAGCATACACATCTGGGTTGGTTGTCCGCAGGTTCTCATCCACGAGTATCTCTCCCCGCTCTCCCAATTGGATTCTAGCCTCTTCCACTCCCAATCCGACAGTATTCGGACGTCGTCCAGCCGTAACAAGCAGCTGGTCGGCTTCAAGCTGGATTTCCTCCCCACCCTGAATTCCGTTTAAAAGATATCTACCAGCTTGTTTCTCTACTCCTGTGGATTGAAAACCCACGACTATACGCAGTCCTTCCTGCTCCAGATAACCCTGAAGTGCTGTGCTGATCTCTTCCTCTTCAAAGGGAGCAATCCACGGCAGTAATTCCACAACGGTAACAGACGCTCCAGCCCGGGCATAAATTTGGGCCTGCTCCAGCCCAACAGCATTGGCACCCAAAACAATCAGTGAACCCGGCAGCACAGTCATCTCCATCGCCGTTGTGCTGGTCAGATATCCAGCTTTTTCCAAGCCTTCAATGGGAGGCGCCCAGGGGGAGGCGCCTGTTGTAATAATAATTTTATCGGGAGCATACTTCTGGCCGTCTATTTCCACACCCCTACCTCCTGTCAGATGGGCCCGACCCTTAATATATTTCACATTCGGATAACCTTTCAGCACATCCTGGTATTTGGCCTGGCGCAGTTCAGCCACCAAGTCATCCTTGTGTGCCACCACTGCCATCCAATCCAGCGATCCCTCAGGGATATCCACGCCGCGAAAACGGGATTCTCCTGCAAGGTGGAATTGTTCCACAGCGCGGATGAGGGCTTTTGACGGTACACAGCCAACATTGACGCAAGTTCCGCCAATCGTGCCTGTCTCAACCAAGGCAACCTTATAGCCAAGTTCGGCAGCCTTGATGGCAGCTGAAAATCCAGCTGAGCCTCCTCCAATAACCATCAGGTGGATGTGATCTCCACCCTGCCCATTACTGATAATCGGAACTCTCTGGGAAGGCTCAGACAGGGTGGTTTTCACCGTAGCTTGATACCCTGCTTGACGCACAGCATCTTCCAGCGCTTCAGGAGAGACGTCCCCTTCGGTAATAACCGAGGCCGTTCCAGCTTCCCAGCCTGGCAGTTGAACTCCTTCCACGCCCGGGACACCTGCCAGGGCTTTCTCAACATGCAGAGCACAAGAATCACAGATCATTCCCTTTATATCAAGTTTAATCTTCATTGTTTCAGTCATGGTTGCCTTCCTTTTTTCCGAAATTTCTTCCTTTATACACCTTCCAGCTGCTGGAAGGTCAAGGGGTTCTTTCCTATAAAAAAAATCCCGGTTTTCAAGCCAGGACAAAAGGTTATGTTGAAAACCAGCCTTATGTGTCAGGTCTCCGATTGTTCTTTGACCAGATGGTAAACGCAGTTCTTACCTTCTATATCATTTGTAGGAAAAGTTAACCCAAGAGTATGGAATTGACCTAATTCGTTTTTCAATACCTGCAATTCAGCAATGCGGTGAGTGATCTCATCTTCTTTTTTGGCCATCAGGTTCAGCACAGTCCGGCAGGGAGCTTCACGGCGGTCACGCATATCTAGAATTTCGCGGATGTCATCCAGTGAGAAATCCAGGCGGCGTGCACCTAAAACAAATTTTAGCCGGTCCACATCACTTTCTTCATAGTCACGGTAGCCATTCGCTTTCCGTTTTGCCTTAGGGAGCAGGCTGATCGATTCGTAATAACGTATAGTTTTGGAAGTAGTCCCGGTCCGGGAAGCAAGTTCTCGAATTTCCATCAGATTTTCCCTTCCGGATAAGGCAAATTTACAACCAAACGGGTACCCTGACCTGGGGTAGTGATTATTTCCAGTTTCGCTTTCAACAGTTCCGCCCGCTCATGGAGTCCCAGCAAGCCGAAATGTCCTTCAGAAGCGAACTCGGCAGGGCTTTCAGGGAGCTTAAAGCCCTGCCCATTGTCGGAAATGGTCAAGGTGATTTGGTCAGTCCTAAATTCAATTTCCAGAGAAGCCTGCTTTGAATGAGCATGGCGCTCAATATTACTCAATCCTTCCTGGGCTATTCTATATAATCCCAGTTCGACTTCAGGCGGCAAACGCCGTTCCGGCCCCTGCCGACGAAAGGAAACCGGCATTGAGAAAGTCTGTTGCATCTCCCCTGCCAGCATATCCAGGGCGGGGACCAGGCCCAGGTCCTCAAGATATAGAGGCCGCAGTCCTTGAGTAAGGCGGCGAAGATCCTTAATGGTATGCTCGGTCATGATCTGGATCTCGTCTAACTGTTCTGCAATGTGGGTATCTTCCAAATCTATTTGGGCCAACTGCACCCGTTGATTAAGGGCAATCAACGACTGGATGGTCTCATCGTGGAGTTCTCTGGCCAGGCGGCGGCGTTCTTCCTCCTGACCCGTAGTAATCGCGCCGATGTAGCCCCTCAGACTGTTTTGATTTGCCTGTATCTTCCGCGCCAAATAGATAAGCGTATTTTGCAACCTATTAATTTCATCAATGCCCCCCACAGTTGTTTCAATACTTATAAAATCCCCCCAGGCCAATTCGTGGGCTCTTTGTTCCAAATTCTGCAGCGGCTGTATAATTTGGCGGATTCCAAACCATAGTGCCACAAGAGAGAGCAGAAGACCAGGAAGTAATATAAGCGGAGCGAATAGGGTTGTGTTGAGTAGAGGTGAACTTACAGATTCCCAGGGCTCTTCAATGATCAAAGCCCACTCCAACGTCATAACCCCTTGAAATGCGATCACGTGTTCAATACCATCTTCGGAAATATAAAGCGCTCCGCTCTCACCGCCTAATGCCTCCCGTACACCTGGATGAGATAACGGATCGGTCAGCTGCGGGTTGTCTCCAGTACTGAACAAAACTTGTCCTGAGGAAGAAATCAGGTAAACATTTCCCTGGTCATCTGTTCCAAAAAGGTTAGAAAGTGTATGCTCTGCCAGCGTAGATGGAAAGAATGCCCCAATAATAATTGGACCACCGGGCTGGGTTGAAGCAGACATAAGAACAACTTCCCTGCTCCCGTTTGAACTGGGAACTGCCGGTGAAAATCGCGGTTCCGGCCCAGCATGAGTGATGGCCTGGTCCAGTTCTACCTTAAAAGCCTCTATGTTAATGGTCCACAAAGAGTCATCTCCAGCATGAGCGAGCAGTTGGCCCTCGGGTGAGAAAAAAGCTAAACCGGCATCAAAATCCGGCAGGATGAAATTGGAAGAAAGCAGGATATCGTCAAGAGGAATTCCGTCCGCAGCTCGTAGCGACAGGCTTCTCCCGGCATCAGCCAGGTGACTGATCTGGTCTGTTAATGCGCTGGCGGCAGTGCGCACGGCTCGTTCATCACGGTCCCCTACCAGTGCCCGCATTACCTGCTGGTGCAAAGCCAGGCTGCCGAAGGTAACCAGCATTATAAACGCAATCAAAGACAGGACGATCCAAACAAAACGCCGCAGGGTCCACCCGTGCTGGCCTAAACCGGGAAGAGGAAATGAGTGAGAGTTAGACATCTAAGTGAAAAAATGCCGTCAATGAGCGGCAAAAGCATTTATTCCGAACTAATTTTCCCCAGATCGGACGGAAGCCAATTCAGTGACACAGCGCGCATCACCGCTTCTGTGCGGCTGGAAGCCTGAAGCTTGCTAAAAATATGCGCTAAATGGCCCTGTACGGTTCGGTCGCTGATTCCCAATTGGACACCAATAGCTTTATTGATATAACCCCTGGCAACCAGGGCCAGAACTTCCATCTCGCGTTCAGTCAACTCCTCAACCAGCGGGGTGTCTTTGACTTTGGAAATCTGGGTCAACATCTTGTTGAGAATACTGGCATCCAGGGCGGAATTTCCAGCGTGAACATCACGTACAGCTCGAATAATCTCTCTCGGAGAGGCGGTTTTTAATACATAACCGTTGGCTCCGGCCTGTAAAACTGCCATCACATAAGGCGAATCATCATAAGCCGTCAGGATAAGCAAACCAACTTCGAGCTGATTATCACGTACCCACTGAGTGACTTCGATCCCGGTCGCCTCTGGCATCTGAATATCCAAAACGGCAACATCAGGCTGGTGTTCAGTAATGAGCGTTTTTGCCATTTCGCCGTCGTCTGCTTCGGCTACGACCTGAATATCCCCGTCCTGCTCTAAAAACTGGCGTATGCCAGCTCGCACAACGGCATGGTCATCTGCCAGCACTACCCGGATAGGAGAGTCAGTATTTGTATTTGTCATGGGTTTATTGTACTACATAGAAGATTTACAACAAATCCCATCATGACGCCAATGACGCACAAAATCGATTTTTCGCGATTAGAAGAAAATATGCGATACCTCTCGCCCTTTCTGGCTTCCCAATCCAGCCGGAGTCAGAAAGCGAAATTGGTGGACTGGTGTTTTAGGAACCCGTTTAACAGTTAAGGCGCATTGGGCTCCGGCGCCCGGTTGCGGTTTACACTGACAAATTTACTGGCCAGCCCTTCATCAAATGTCTCAAACCGCAGCATTTGTCCCCAGGAGACCATCACCAGCGGAACGTCAAGCGATCTGGCTGGAAAAGCAATCAGTTTAACGCCGTTATATTTATCCATAACCTCTAGAATCTGAGTTTTTAACGTATCACAGCCAGCATCATCCAGCAATCCGCAGTCATACCAGAAAATGACGTAACCGTGCTCCAGATTATGCCCCAGATAACCTTCGGGGTATGGGGACTGCGATTCCAGAGAAAGTTCATCATAAAAACCAGCCTCAAATTCCTGCCCATAATGGGGGCCTGAATTGGGTGGATTTGAATTATAGGGTCCGGGATCAGTTCCTTCTACCACATGTTTACCGGAGTCTGCCCTAATCGGGATCTCTTCTCCCACGGATGGACGCATTATACGCCAGGCGATCAAACCCCCGATTCCCAGGATGAACAGGACGACACCAGCCCACTTGCCAATTTTGATAAATATTTTATGGCGTTGTCTGTCTCGCCGTGCCTCTCGCATGCTGCGTTGATTCATAAATAACTCCTCTCTCACAGATAATTATTAGATACCGGTGGGGATCTTAGTCTTTTTAGATCGTTGGATTTCTGCACCAACTTCTCTAATGATTGCTCTCAGAGCTGTCTCCTCGTTTGGGGATAGTTCCTCATTCCAATTGAGATGGGTAATTCCGTCACATCCATGAGCAATCAGGGTATGCAGTACACTATTTGGAAAATAAACCAGCAAAACAATCATCTGGCAGTTACACTTTACCGTACCGTGGTGGGGGCAGGCACAGTTAGTATGCACAGCCCGCGCCCGCTGTAGGTCAAAAGATCGCTCAGCCCTTATCCCGCTATAAGCCAGCTGTTGAATTAAGTGCCCCGCGACAACTTCACAATCACCGGGCACAATTAACAAGGGGTATGTTTGGATCATAAGTAATCACGTTTACAAATTTTCAGTGTCAATTGCTGCAAGTATATGAAAACACCCCCAAGACTATAAGCGCAGTTTGGCGGTTTCTCATACAGGCAATATTGCTTATGCTGGGACAGGGTTAGCAGCGGATGATGGTCTGAAAAAAAATAAGTATAATCAGTTTATGGAAAAACAGTTAAAACTCAAACGCTCCTCGAAAAAACTCCAAACCCGCCATCGCACCTGGTACGGTCTGGAAGCCGAAGTCACCGTTAGCGAATCCAACTTCCACCAGGTAAAATTACCTAAGATAACCCTTCCTCATCCAGGAGTAGTTAACTGGTTCTCCAGGCAGGGGCTGCCGATTGACACCCGCCTGGAGTTGACTGCTCTTCATGAATTCGGCCACTTGCAAACCCTGCCGGTCCCGCTGCTTCACCTGATGTTACTGCTCTAGCCGCGTCGGGGGAAGCCACGTTTAACGGGATGGCCTCGCTTTTGGCTGATCCTGCTGAGCCACCAAACATTCTGGGAAGCCGCTGCCGAAAGTTACGTCATCGCCGCCGACCGGCGCGCTGTAACCGCGCCGCGTCCGCGTTGGACGCGAGGTCTCTATGCCTTTTTCTGGGGAAGTGTGACTGTTTTTTCTCTGCTGACTACATTCATTCTACTGAAACACGACAAACGTACACCCTGAGTACACTCTTTTTCAAGGCACAATGAACAAAAAGAACTGTCCTAGATGAATTAGGACAGTCCTTTCTTTCTACTAAACTTCAGACAGTTCACATACAGCGTTCCCGCTGCTGAAACAGCCGTTAAAGTCTACTATTCAAGATCTTGTTTCATGCTCTGAAACTGCTCTCGAGTGATCTCACCGCGGGCATAACGTTGGTTTAAAATATCCAGCGCATTTGCGTTTTCGTTCTGGAGCATTTGCCGGTTTAGCTGCCTGTATCCAACTAACCCCTGTAAACCGGTCCCTTCTCTGGAGAGAAATATTATCGCGGCGACCACTAAAACTATCCCTAATAATCCAAATCCCATCATAGTAAAAACTCCTTATCTGCCAATTACTGAAACTTATTTTAAGTCTTTCAACATTTCCTGGTACTCATCCCGGGTGATCTCTCCTCCCGCATACCGTGCCTTGAGGGTCTCCAGCGGCGATTGCATGCTGCCTGACTGCCAGGAGGTTTTCTGGCTGGACGACAAACGACGCACTGCCCAGATGACCAGTACAACAACCCCAATTATTGTTGCCGCGGTAATTACCAGGTTCCATATTGGTCCCAATAAACCTAATCCTCCAAAACCTCCAAAAATACCTGAGTAACAACCGCCCCAAATTCCGTGTCCCATGATTTTATTCTCCTTTATAGCTCAATACCTATCTAGTACTTCTGTCTACATTTCTGTGAGAAGAATATCAAATTTAGGTAAAGGATCAATAAAGAATGATTAAAGATTGTGTAAAGAAAAACTTGAAAATTATCCTCGTACAGGAAGACTGAAAAAGAAGGTACTTCCCTTTCCTCTGCCTTTGCTTTCCATCCAAATTCGTCCGTTGTGGGCTTCCACAAAATGCTTGGCTATGGTTAAGCCGATTCCACTTCCTCCGCTGGACCGAGAACGTGATTTATCCACACGATAAAATCGTGTGAAAAGTCGTGGATGGTGTTCAAAGGGAATACCCATACCTGTGTCCCTTACGGCTATTTGGACTTCCTTTCCTTCCTGGCTGGCTGTTATCCTCACTTTTCCACCCGCTGAAGTATATTGTAGGGCATTGCCCACAATATTTAGCAGTACCTGTCCAATCCTATGTGTATCAACATAGATCTCCGGTAACTCCGGAGGGGAATCGACTTCTAATCTCACCCCTTTTTCATCGTACTGGAGGCGCAGCCTGTCAACCACAGTTTCAATCAATTCTTGTACTTCTACATGTGTTTTATCTAGCTGGTAAACACCTGCTTCAACCCGGCTGAGCTGCTGCAAATCATCAACCAAAATCGTTAGGCGTTCTACCTCTCCATAGATCTTTTGATAGGTCTCAGGTTCAGGAGGAAGCACATCATCGATCAATCCTTCCAGGGATCCTTTTATAACAGTCAGCGGCGTGCGCAGTTCATGTGATATATCACCAATTAATCGCTGACGAACAACTTCATTCTGATCAAGTATTTCCGCCATACGGTTAAAACTGATCGCTAATTGAGACAGCTCATCTGCTCTTGAAGGATCTCCCGGGACATGAACCCGTTCTTGATAATGGCCCTCTGCGATGTATTGGCTGGCTACCATCATTTCCCTCACGGGACTGACCACGCGATAACTGATCAAAAGGCTGACAACCAGTGCAACTAGAAAGGCCGCGGCCGCTGCCCGAGATAACGCTTGATTAACTGCATTTCGAAAACTAGAAAATAAAACTGATTCCGGATTCAAATTCTGACCGGTCATCATCTCCCCCATTATTTGACCTCCCGTCATGTTTTCCATATTCATCATATGCTGGTCGAAAGCAGTGGGTATAGCAAATTCAATCGAAGTCCCTAAGGTCAATATTCCTGCCAGGATAACAATTATATAAGAAAAAAATATTTTCCAACCAATGCGGCTTCGTATTTTATTCAACATCATCTTCCCTCTTTGCCATCGAATCGATACCCAGCACCTCGAACTGTAGCGATGTATCCCTCTCCGATCTTCATGCGAACGTGGCCGACATGAACGTCCACTACTCTAAACTCGCCAAAATAATCGTATCCCCAAATTTTATCTAATAGCTGCTCCCGGCTGAGAACCATCCCCTGGTGATCAGCTAACACCTTGAGAATGTTAAACTCTGTTGTGGTCAGTTCAACCAGCTTTCCATCTTTCCATGCCTGCCGGCTGTTGGTATCAATTCGTAAACCTTGATAAACCTTTATGTGATCCTGGCTCGGCCCTGCTTGCTGGCGGAGGCGCCGCAAGGCGGCTTTGATCCTGGCTATCAATTCCCTAGGACTAAACGGTTTGACAAGGTAATCATCAGCTCCAACAGATAACCCAATGACTTTGTCAGTTTCTTCCCCTTTGGCAGTCAACATGATCACATAGACATCAGATTCCCTGCGCAGCCTTGTCAACAACTCAATTCCGTCCATGCGAGGCAGCATAATATCCAAAACAATCAAATCCGGACAATAGGTTCTCGCTATTTCCAATCCCGCTTCGCCGTCAGCTGCGGTTCTGTATTCAAGATTTTCTCGATCTAAATAAGCTGTCACAAGATCGAGAATACTCTGCTCATCATCGATGATGAGTATTTTCCCTTCAGGCATAACATCTCTCCATTTTCACCTTTATGTTTAGCACTAGTCAATATTCTATAAATTCAAGTTAACGTGAATAACAAAATTATTTTATTAAACCAACAATAAATCCCTGAGTGTTGGTCGAAATCATGAATGCAAATAGTATCTAAGTGTTTATATTTTCTGTGAGCGGATTGGAGCCCAGGATCCGAACGTATCAGGCTCGGCGCAGTGTCATGAGCTGCACAACCAACCAAGCTCAACCGCTTCTTTAATCTGTGGTTTCATCCAATCGTATATTTCCGGCGCATCAGATTTAATAATCCGATTTATCTCGATCATCTGGATTTTTGATATATTTTTATCTTGCCATGTTTTGCTATCAGAATGAATATTAAAGATAAACGGTCAAACCCCTGGTGATGAGCTTAGGGAGAGACATAACTCCAAGGGTTGACCTTTCCATACTGGGAATGCCTAAGTTCAAAGTGAAGGTGAGCGCCGCTTGAATTTCCTGAATTACCTACTCCCCCAATGTAGGTACCAATAGTCGCGCTTTGACCGCAGGATACTGCTACATTGCTCATGTGGGCATAGGCTGACTGCCAGCCATTTCCGTGGTCGATAACTATCATGTTTCCATAACCATATTCGCTCCATCCTGCGTAAACCACTACACCACTATCAGAAGCAAATACTGCGTTTCCTTCTGCTCCTGCGATGTCTATCCCGGGATGGACATTTGGATTGTAATCGTAACCGGAGATGTAGGTCGCTACAGTAGGCCACACAAATGAACCTGTGCCGATCGCCCCTTCATATTGTCTTGGTTCAGCGTGAAATGGAAAAAAGACCATTGATAAATAGACACTCCTCAGCAGCCAGAAAGAGCTGGTGCTAAAGACTGGAACTGAGCATT
>SDBU01006439.1_pt1 | contig 13802 bp, 9 predicted proteins | sample 2277071 | NCBI WGS metagenome assembly SDBU01 (sample SAMN10397929, study PRJNA504765) | marine sediment metagenome | isolation source: marine sediment core GS08_GC12, 126 cmbsf | place: Arctic Ocean: Gakkel Ridge, Loki's castle | collected 2008
GGTGAATTTTGGGTTTCGTTTTCATGTTCCCCATTCTGTGATAAGATGGCCTCACATGGGAACAGAAGAGAAGAACATATCCACCCTAGCTATTCTCACCATCAGTGACATGGGCGCCCGGGGCCAGCGAGAGGACACCAGCGGCCGGACCATCAGGGAGATGATGTCCGCTCAGGGCTTCGAGATCGCGCACCACGATATGGTGCCCGACGAGAAGGAGCTGATCCAGCAGAAGCTAAAGGAGTGGTGCGACGGAGGGGAGATAGACCTCGTTCTAACCACGGGGGGCACCGGTCTTGGCCCACGGGACGTGACTCCGGAGGCTACCACTGACGTGATTAAGCGTCCCATACCCGGTATAGCCGAGGCCATGCGTATGGAGACCCTAAAGCAGACCCCCCTGGCCATGATCAGTCGCTCCGTGGCGGGGGTACGGGGGCGTTGCCTCATCATAAACCTGCCCGGTAGCCCCAAGGCCGTCCGCGAGTGTCTGGAGATCGTCCTTCCGGTGATACCTCACACTCTGGAGGTTCTCAAAGGACAGGCTTATAGCCACCCCACCAGCTAGTACCGGGTTCCCAGACCCTCCCAAAGCTTGAGAGCTTGAAGGAGTGGAGGGAACGTAGAAAATTCCCCACAAAGACTTCTGCAAGAAAGAACCAGCGATGCGGATCCACATCCTCACCCTGTTCCCCGGCATGTTCCAGGGCCCCTTTTCAGAAAGCATGCTCAAGCGGGCCGTGGGAAAAGGGCTGGTAGACCTCCGAGTGCACGATATTCGCGACTACACCCACGACCGCCACGCCACCGCCGACGACTACCCCTACGGCGGCGGCCCAGGGATGGTTTTGAAGCCCGAGCCGGTCTTTGAGGCGGTGAAGGCTATTAAACTAGAGGCATCCCGAGAGGCAGCGAATGGCGCCTCCGTTGACATGCCGGTAGTCCTTCTTTCCCCACAAGGCCGCACCTTCAACCAGTCCATCGCAGGGGAGCTGTCCAGGGAGGCCGAGTTGATCCTTATATGTGGCCACTACGGAGGGGTCGATGAGCGAGTTCAGGAGCACCTGGCCACCGACGAAATAAGCATTGGCGACTACATCCTCACCGGTGGCGAACTGGCGGCCATGGTAATAGTAGACGCCATGGTCCGTCTCATACCAGGCGTCCTGGGATCTGAGGAGTCGGCCCAGGAGGACTCCTTCGCCTCAGGGCTCCTCCAGCACCCCCAGTACACCCGCCCCGCCAACTACCGGGGCTGGGCCATTCCGGACGTATTGCTCTCCGGCGATCACTCTCGGATCGCCCTCTGGCGCCGCCAGCAGGCCCTCCTCCATACCTTCCAGCGCCGCCCCGACCTATTGAAAAAGCTCCCCCTGACGGAAGAAGACCGCCGCTTTCTTGTGTCCTTCAAAGAGAGCACTCTTGGCTAAAGCCTTACCTCTACCCGGTAAATCCTACACTAGCGACTCGAGGCGGTGCCATGACGGAGCATCACTGACCCCTCCCGAGGAGTAACTCTCATTGACAACCCTATGGGCCTGTGCTACTGTGCAGGTGCAGTAGCTAAGGCTGTAGACTATCTGCCGCGTTCTTGTTTATAGCGTCTCTACCCCATCGGTGCGCCAGATGTGAAACGAGTTCTCCTTAATAGTTGGAGTTATTAGAGAGGGGCCCCGTAGGCTCTTCGCAGATCGGTATGACCAAGGATATGAGGGACGCTTCCGAAGCCGAAAGGGGCAGCGGCAGGGTCATAGAGCTATGCCATGATCTGCTTGGCAGAGGCCGCCTTATCCTTGCGAGCAACCGAGGGCCGGTCGAACACCGGGTCATGCCCACTGGCCAGCTTCAGGCCCGACGAGGAAGCGGCACGGTAGTTACTGCCCTGAGTTCCCTCACCCGTCACGTAGACTTCACCTGGGTCGCCAGTGCAATGGGGGAAGGGGACCGCCAGGCCGCAGCCATGTCCGAGGGAGCCAGCATAAAGTCTCCGTTGCCTGGCCAGTGCGTGTCGCTTCGTTACGTGGTAACTCCACGGCGGGTGTACCACAAGTACTACAACATCTTCTGTAACCCCCTCCTCTGGTTCCTTCACCACTATATGTGGAGTTCCTCCTATACGCCCAACATAGACATAAACGTCTACGACGCCTGGGAAAATGGCTACAAGGTGGTAAATGAAGCCTTCGCGCAGTCCATCATCGCAGAAGCCCAAAACTCTGGTGATCCACCGTATGTGATAGTCCATGACTATCACCTCTACATGGTGCCTGGGTATGTTCGCCAAGGGCTTCCCAACTGCAAAATCCAACACATCGTACATGTGCCCTGGCCGTCACCTATCGTATGGCAACTTCTTCCCAGGACTGTACGAGAGACGGTGTGTGAGAGCCTATGCAGCAGCGACATCGTCGGGTTCCAGTGCATGCGAGACGCCCGAAGCTTCCTGATAGCCTGTGAGGCCTTCCTAAAGGGGGCAGAGGTCGACTACAACAGACAGGTGGTCCATTTTGGAGAGCGGGAAGTATTGGTGCGAACCTACCCACTATCTATTGATGCCAAAGAGCTGAGGCATATAGCCGGTTCAACACGAGCTTTGGAATTTGAGCGTTCGTTAAAGCCCCTTTGCGGCGAGCACACCATCGTGCGAGTGGACAGGGCCGAGCCATCCAAGAACATTGTGAGGGGGTTCAAGGCGTTCCGAATCCTGCTGGAAAGTCACCCTGAGCTCCACGACAGGGTTAAGTTCCTGGCCTTCCTGGCACCACCACAGGCCCACATAAGGCAGTACCAGCGGTACCTAGAGGAGGTAGACCAGCAGGTCCAGTCCATTAATTCGACCTTCGGCAACGCTGAGTGGCAGCCGATCCAGGTGTTCTACGAGAACAACTATATTCAGGCCATCGCAGGGTTGCGTCTCTATGACACCCTCCTGGTCAACTCGGTTATCGACGGCATGAACCTGGTAGCCAAAGAGGGCCCTGTAGTTAACACCAAAAGCGGCGTTCTTATCCTGTCCGATTGTGTGGGAGCCTTCGACCAGCTTCAGGAAGGAGCCCTCTGTGTGTCACCGGCGGACCTGGAGGGGACCATGCAGGCCATGTACCAGGCCATCACCATGTCCCCCGAGGAGAGACAACGCCGCTCATCGATCCTGGTACAGGCTGTCCAGGCAGAGGACGTGACTCACTGGTTGGAGTGCCAGCTGGAGGACCTGAAGGCCTTAGGCTAGAGAAAAGAAGGGTCTGCGCCTGGCCAAAGTTCCCGGTACGACTCGGGCGGAGCATCTGGACCCTTTTAGCTCCGCCCTATCCTTGAGCCTAAACCCGCCCTTGACTTTTCGCGGCAGCCCATCAAGAATTACCTCGTCTCCGCCTGCCAACCCACGAGAGAAGGGAGTCTCATGGAAGTAACCGAGCGGCTAGCCAGATTTGTGGTAGATACAGGCTACGGGGACATCCCTCCTGACGCCGTACGCATAGCCAAGGAGATCAGCCTCGATTGCCTCGGCACCACCCTGGCGGGATACATGGACCCCGTGGGTAAGACCATTACCAGGGTCGTGCGTGACCTGGGGGGCACACCCGAGTGCACGGTCATAGGCGCCGGCTTCAAGACCTCCTCGGCCCAGGCGGCCCTGGCCAACGGCACCATGGCCCACGCCCTGGACTTCGATGACATGGGCCTATCGATGGGGCACCCCAGCGCCCCCGTCCTGCCCGCTATCCTGGCCCTTGGCGAGAGGTTTCATCTGACGGGGAAGGAGGTCTTGGCCGCTCACCTGGTCGGCTTTGAGGTGCAGGGTAAGCTCGGTTACGGAAGCCAGGAGCTGTATAGCAGAGGCTGGCACCCTACCGGCGTTTTTGGCGTCATGGGAGCCACCGCGGCTGCTGCCAAGCTGCTGAAGCTGGACGTAGAGCAGACCAGGATGGCATTTGGTATCGCTGCCTCCCACGCCGCCGCCGCCAAGCCCAACATGGGCAGTATGACCAAGCCTCTCCATGCCGGCAACGCCGCCCGAGGGGCTATCATGGCCTCCCTTCTGGCCAGGGAAGGCTACACGGCGGACCCCAACATAATCGAACATCCCCTGGGCTACGCCCACGCCTTCGTCCACGACGGGCGATACGACCTGGAGAAGATGGTGGCCTCGATAGGAGACCCCTGGCACATCCTCTCTCCTGGAGTGACACTGAAGAAGTACCCATGTTGCGGAGGCAACCACGCTCCTCTGGATGCCCTGTTTAAGATGATGGGAGAGCAAAAGTTCAGCTACGAGGACGTAGAAACGGTACAGGTCGACCTGGACTACACTGTAGGCCTGATGTTATCCTTTGAGGAGCCGGTAAATGGCTACGAGGGTAAGTTCTCCCTACAATACAACATCGCCTCCGCTCTGGTGGACGGAGAAGTGACCAAGGCCACCTTTACCGATGAAAAGGTGGCCGACCCGCGTATAAGGGATTCCATGAAAAGGGTCAAGAAGGTGGTACATGAGGACTGGAGCAGGGAGTTTGGACGCTTTAGAAGCCCCGTTACCGTGACGCTGAAAAACGGCCAACAGTTCACCGAACCCGGCGACTTCATAAAAGGCTCCCCGGCCATGCCCCTCAGTGTGGACGAGATAATACAAAAGTACAGCGACAACGCCTCTGGGGTACTTCCAGACAACATGATCAAGGAATCGATTAACATTATGTTAAGCCTGGAAAACCTACGGGACGTGGCGGAGCTACTGGAGGTGGTATCTGGACGGTAGTACGCTGCCAGGACATAAGGGCCTTTGAAGCAATCTTCAAGGGGCGCAACCTATAAGGTCGGGCCCCTTCCCAACTTCGCTCCAGGCGAGGCCTGCCCCACTAGCCTCGACCTGAATTGCCCGCTGTAGCGCTCACCGGGAAACAGGTGCTGGCCGCCTTATATCATCTTCATCTCAGCTAAATAGCCCTGGCCCTCCAGGAAAACCCCAACCTTGAAAGGTGGCTCTTTAGCTTCACTGGCTCACCCCAACAAGACCCGCCGGGGTTCACATGGGCTGCCTCTGGCAAAGAAGCGAGTCAGAGGATTACTGCAATGTAGCATACGTCAACGACAATATGGTAGTATCGACTGAGCACAATGAAGCAGGTCATTCAGAGTTACAGGACAGGCAAGCTACAGGTTCTGGAGGTGCCCGCCCCGACACCAAGAAGCGGCTCGGTGCTTGTACGTACCGACTATTCTCTGGTCAGCGTAGGCACCGAGAAGATGCTGCTGGACCTGGCCCGCAAAAGCCTGGTAGGTAAGGCCTTGGCGCGCCCGGACCTCGTGCGGCAGGTGATAGCCAAGGCCCAGAGCGAGGGCATTTTGGAGGCCTGGCGTCAGGCCATGGGCAGGCTCAATACACCCGTTCCCTTGGGCTACTCCTCGACAGGTGTAGCCATAGCCGTAGGATCTGGCGTAGAGGGCATCAGCGTAGGTGACCGGGTGGCATGTGCTGGCTCCGGCTATGCGGGACATACGGAAATTGCTTCAATCCCCGTCAACCTGTGTGTCAAAATCCCCGATGAGGTCGACTCCGAGGAGGCAGCCTTCGTTGCCCTGGGCGGCATCGCCCTGGAGGCCCTTCGCATGGCCCACATCTCTTTGGGCGAGACCACGGTCGTCATTGGCCTGGGGCTCCTGGGCCAAATCGCCGTCCAACTCCTCAAAGCGGCGGGCTGCCACGTCATAGGCATGGACATTGACGCCGAGAAGGCCAAAATGGCCCTCGGGCACGGCGCTGAGATCGTCTGCTCCGACTACTCTACCCTCTCCGATGTGTGCCGCCAGCATACGGCTAACCAGGGGGCCGACGCCGCTCTCATCTTTGCGGCCACCTCCAGCAACGAGCCCATGGAGCAGGCGGCAGAGCTCTGTCGGGAGCGAGGTCACATCGTAGCCGCCGGGCTGGTGGGCCTGGAGGTTCCCCGTAAACCCTTCTACGACAAGGAGCTGAGTTTGGTAGTCTCCCGAGCCTGGGGACCAGGCCTCTACGATCCCAACTATGCAGAGAGAGGCCTGGACTATCCCCTCGGCTATGCTCGATGGACAGCCCGGCGGAACATGGAGGAGTTCCTGGCCCAGCTGGCTAAAGGCGCCGTCCAGGTGGGGTATCTCATAACCCATCGCTTCCCCATCGAGCGCGCCGTAGAGGCCTATGAGCTGATCCTAAAGGAAGAGGAGCCGTATATAGGCGTACTGATCACCTACCCTGAAGAGATCAAGACGGGCGAGCCAGGCTCCCAGGTCGTCAGGCTACGCCAGAGCAGCCAGTCCCCCAGGGCCCGTGAGAAGAGCATCGGAATTGGCCTGATTGGCGCAGGGCTTTTCGCCAGAGGGACGCTCCTTCCTGCAATCAAAGGCATCAAGGGCTGTCGCTTGGAGGCGGTAGTCAGTTCGACTGGACTAAGTGCGCGCTATGTCGGAGATAGGTTCAGTTCCAGATACTGCACCTCCGACTACCAACAGCTTTTGAGTGACCCCGAGATAGACCTGGTCCTTATCGCCACCCGGCATGGCTCCCACTCCCAGCTAGTCGCCGAAGCCTTGAAGTCAGGAAAGCACGTCTTTGTAGAGAAGCCTCTGGCGCTGAGCATAGAACAACTTCAACAGGTGGTCTCGGCGGTCAACGCCTGCGCCGAGGACTCCAGGCCTCAGCCGTTGCTCATGGTAGGCTTCAACCGCCGCTTCTCTCCCTGTGCCCGCTGGCTTAAGGAACGCTTTGCCGGTGTCGCTGACCCGCTGGCCGTCCACTGCACCGTAAACGCCGGTATGGTGCCTCCAGACCACTGGATTCACGATCCCGACGAAGGCGGAGGACGTATCATCGGCGAGGTCTGCCATTTCGTGGATCTCATCCAGTACCTGACCGGTTCCATGCCGGTGGGTATATATGGCGAGACGCTCACATCTGCCGGTGCCAAGCCCAGCGACAACGTGCTAGTGACCCTTAAAATGGATAACGGAGCGGTCGGCTCCATCACCTACGTGGCAGGGGGAGACAAACGCTTTCCCAGGGAACGGATAGAGGTCTTCGGAAGCGGTGCAGCAGGAGTCATCGAGAACTTCAAAGGGGCATCATTCACCAGGCAGGGACATACCCAACGTCTGGGCAGATGGGGCGGCGTGGACCGAGGCCATAGAGGCGAAGTACAAGCGCTCCTCACGGCTATCCGCAGTGGACAGCCCTCACCAGTCGACTTCCATGAGTATATCTCTACTACACTGGCTACCTTTGCCATAGAAGAGTCCTTAAAGCATGGCAAGCCAGTAAAGATCTCCCTGGTGGAAGAGACGAGCCCATGAAGGTGCTTTTTATCACTCCCGATTTCCCACCGGTCCTGAACTCCGCTTCTCGCCTTTTCTTTGAGCTAGCCGAGGACCTTTCCCACTCGGGACACCGGGTCACGGTGCTGACCCGAATTCCCCCTCAATTCTCATCAGCCCAGGGAAAACGTCTTCGCCCGCGCCTTGTCCTTCAGGAGACGTTGGGAGATATCCAGGTGAACCGCGTTAGGGACCTCCCGGTCCCACGCCGTCTCCCGCTGGCAAGGGCCTCGGAGCAGTTCTGCCTGGCTTTGACCCTACTAATCGTAGGCCTGGGCCTTCCCCGCCAGGACGCGGCCATCGTCTATTCGCCACCCCTGCCCCTGGGGTTGACCGGCTACCTGCTCGCCCAGTGGTGGCGTGGCGTGGTCATCATAAATCTGCAAGACCTGTATCCTCAGACCGCGGTGGACCTCGGCCTGCTGCGCAACCCGGTCCTGGTTCGACTGGCCCAGACACTGGAGCGGTTCCTATACCGAAAGGCAGATGCCATTACCGTGCATTCTGAGGGTAACCGCGACTACGTTCTTGGAAAGGGTGCCTCCTCGTCTAACGCCCATGTAGTACCCAACTGGGTGGACATGGAGTCCATACGTCCTGGGCCTCGGCAGAACGACTGGCGCAGAGCCCACGGCCTGGAAAAGGCCTTCATAGTCTCTTTCGCCGGGACCATGGGCTTTGCCCAGGGGCTGGATGATGTCGTACGCCTGGCCGAGCGACTGCGTCAAAACAGGGAGATTGTCTTTGTACTGGCGGGGGACGGGGTATTCCGGGACTCGTTACAAAGGGATGCTCTAGAGAAGGAACTGGAGACCATTCGCTTCTTGCCTCCCCAGTCTGGAGAAGCCTACTTACAACTGCTGCAGGGATCGGACGTCTGTCTCGTTGCCCTGCGTAGAGACCTGAAGACCCCCGTTGTTCCAGGGAAGCTGCAGAGCATCATGGCGGCTGGGAGACCCGCTATATGCTGGGCAAATGCCGCTAGTGACGTCAGGCGTATCGTGGAGGAGGCGGGGTGCGGCTTCTTCGTGCCCGACGGCGACCTTGCCGGGCTGGAGGAGTCGCTCCTGACTCTCTACAACCGCCGAGAGCTAGGCGAGAGCATGGGACAAAGGGGACGGCGCTATGCGGAGCGTCACTTCGACCGTAAGAGATGTACCCAGATCTATGCCAGCCTTCTGAAGGAGCTCAAGGCTACAAAGGAGTAAGGTCATGGCGGACTACGAGGAGCACTATCAGGGCAAGAGAATTCTGGTAACCGGCGGCGCTGGCGCTATCGGATCCAACCTGACACGAGCCCTGGCCGAGCTGGGAGCCCAGGTTGTCATTCTCGATGACCTCTCCGCTTCCGAACGGTGGCAGGTGCCCTCGCTCCCCAATGTACTTCTCGTCGAGGGGAGCATCCTAGACGAGGTCGTCCTTAAGCGCGTCTTCTTCGAACGGCCTCAGGCTGTTTTCCACCTGGCGGCCTTCTTCGCCAACCAGAACTCGGTAGACCATCCCGAGACCGACCTCATGGTAAACGGGCTGGGCACACTACGGGTTCTTCAGTACGCCACCCTGGGCGACGTGGACCGCTTCGTCTACGCCTCTTCCGGCTGCTCAATTTACGGAAGCGAATCGCCCCTGCCTCTACGCGAAGAGTTCATGTCCATGCACCTGAGCTCGCCCTACCAGATCACCAAGATGCTGGGGGAACTCTACAGCAACTTCTTTTACCATCACTACGGCCTCAAGGTGATCAAGGCCAGGTTCTTCAACTCCTACGGGCCAGGAGAGATCCCCGGCCAGTACCGGAATGTCATCCCCAACTTCATATACTGGGCTATGAAGGGATTGCCATTGCCCATTACAGGGACGGGCGAGGAGACCCGGGACTTCACCTATGTCGGTGACATCGTGGATGGCCTTCTGCGATCTGCCTACTTCGAGAGCGCCATCGGCCAGGAGTTCAATCTGGCATCCGGCGAGGAGACCCGCATCATCGACCTGGCAAATAAGGTCAACGAACTTACAGGCAATCAGGCGGGCATTCGCTCCGCTCAAAGGCGTAGGTGGGACACCAAGAGCCGCCTGCTGGCCTCTATAGACCGGGCTGGCAGTCTCATCGGCTATCAACCCAGGACCTCCTTTGAAGTGGGTCTGCAAAACACCCTGCGCTGGTTCCAGGAGAACTGGGAACGCATCGATGCCACGGCCCGCTTCGGTCCCGGGGTCTCCTCGGCCGTCCGGGAGATGACAGTAAGAACCGAATAAGGAAAGCCGACAACGAAACGAGGCCCTGGGTAGAGAACCTCACGGACGGTGTTTTGCCCCCCCCCCACATTGTGAGACCCTCTCATCACATCCTCTCATTCCTCGACAGGGTACACCATCTTTAGCTAGTCCGGCTTTCCGCGCTGTCTCCTGAGGAAGTCTTCCAAATCCCGTACAAGGATCTCCGGGCTGGGGATCTCCTCAGAGGAGTCGACCTCGACATCGTATCGCCGCTCCAGTCTCTGGACGTACGCTATGAGCTCCGGCTCTCCGGCGATGACCTTGTTTATCTCCTCCTCGAAGGCCTCACCAGCGAGACGTAGCTCATCCAGGTCGATGTCGAAGTCCACAATCTGTTTCAGCTTGCTGAGAAGGGCATAGCTCACTTTAGGGTTAGGAGTGGTCTGTACGTAGTGAGGAGAGTGGCCCCAGAGGCTGACATGGGTAATGCCCCTCTTGTTCATAGCATCCCAAAAGGCCGCGTGGATCCCCGTCGGTCCCTGGTAGCCCGAGCCGCGAATCCCCAGCCATTCCACCTTCTGGCGTAGCTCCTCCGACGTGGACCGCCCCGTTACTCTAGGGTCCCTCGTGTGGGGGGTGGCGTCAAGGAGAGCTCCTAAGGCGACTACCAGGGTCACCCCATGCTGCTCGGCAACATCCACAACCAGGTTAGAGAAGGTCTTCCACTTCAGGTTGGGCTCGGTCCCGATGCATATAAGCAGTCCATCGGACCCGTCTCCCCGGCTCCAATAGAAGAACTCGTTAGAGGGCCATTTGGTGACACGCTGCCCCTGGCGATTTATCGTGGTCTGAGGCCGTACAAGAGTGAAGTCAAAGAACTCCTCAGGGTCGATCTCGGCAAACTTCTTGGCTGGCAGCCGCCGCACCATATAGCGAAGGGCCCGAGTGGCAGCCTCCGCCGCATCGGGCCAGCCAGCGAAGGCCACTATCATGGTAGGCAGCTTGACATCGGGGGTTGCGTGAATTGTGAGATTGTCCATAGGGCCTCACCTCATAGAGTCCCTAGCCAAAGTGTACCATCTCTCGGAACCGAATCCAAGATTTCACGCCTGTTCCCCAGATGCATATGGCTATGTTCAGCATTAAAGCCTCTAAACTGGCGTCAAAGAAGGTTGCCAAACCGCCTCGACATGGCTTAACATCCATTCCAGCGCCGCCTGTCCCCAGTGCTCTTGAGGGCCTTCAGACCTATCTTTTTGCCGAGAGCACCAGGCCAGGAACCACACTAATGTTTCTGGGAGGAGACACCTCCAATTGGTTGACGTGATGGTAGTGGGTGCCGGTCCTGCGGGCAATAACGCCGCCTACAGGCTGGCTAGTTTGGGTTACGAGGTAGTAGTTCTAGATTGGAGGCACCGGCTCGGAGACAAGCTCTGCACCGGCATCGTAGGCAGAGAGTGTATCGAACGGTTCCCTGTGGACAACCCCAAAATCTTCAGGGCGGCCAGTTCCGCCAGGTTCTTCTCTCCCTCCGGGGAGAGTTTTCGTGTAGCCAAGGGCCGTGTCCAGGCCTACGTCATAGATAGGGTCGATTATGTTGCCTCCCTGGCGAAGAAGGCCGAGTTGGCCGGCGCCAGATACCTCCTGGGCCACCGGGTAACCCACGCCTCCGTCGATAGACATGGGGTGACGGTACAAAGCACAGACGGTCGCCAGAGGCATACCTTCAGGGCAAAGGCAGCCATCATAGCCAGTGGCTTCGGGTCTAACCTTCCTAAGCGTCTCGGCCTCGGTACGGTGGGCGATTTCACTATGGGTATCCAGGCAGAGGTAGCCACCCGAGGCGCTGACGAAATAGAGGTGTACTTCGGCGATGAGGTGGCTCCGGGGTTCTTCGGATGGCTCGTTCCTACCTCACAAGGCAAGGCTCTCCTGGGTCTCCTCTCTCGCCGCAACACCGCCCTTCATCTGGGGAGACTTCTTGCCAGGCTACAGGCCGATGGTAAGGTAGAAGGCATAACAAAGGAACACAAGCGCTGGGGCATTCCACTACGACCACTAGCCAGGACCTGCGGGACGAGGGTAATAGTGGTGGGAGATGCAGCGGGACAGACCAAGCCGACTACCGGGGGCGGGATATACTACGCCCTCCTCTCGGCGGATATGGCCGCCGAATCCCTGCATAAGGCCTTCCTGCTCAACGACCTCTCCACCTCGCAACTCAGCGACTATGAGAGGCAGTGGAAGGCCCTTCTGGCAAGGGAGTTACGCATCGGGTACTATGCCCGCCGTCTCTACGAGATGCTGGGAGACCGGCAGATAGACCACATATTGAAGACAGTGGCGGTTAACGGGGTTCACGAAGAGCTGATAAACAGTCCGCACCTGTCCTTCGACTGGCATGGCGATCTCATCCTCAAGGCCATGAATTTCAAGGCCCTGAGTGGGGTAATTCGCTCCATCAATCCTATAGCCGCAGCCTTCAGGCCATATGGCAACGGCTCCTGATCCCCTTCCTCCATTCCCAGTGACTTGCACCAAATAAGCACTCCTGTCGTTCTATAGAGGGCTATTCCCCCTCAACCTCGGTCAGGCACTCGTCCAGGATATCCAGGGCCTCATCCATCTGTTCTACGGTGATCGTCAAGGCCGGCGTTAAGGTTACTATGTTCCCCATGCTGAGCTTGAAGTTCAGCCCCCTGTCCAGAGCCTTGTACATTACCCTTTCCGCCTCCTCGCTGGCGCGCTCCCTCGTTTCTCTATCCTTCACAAGCTCCATTCCCATGAGGAGCCCCAGTCCCCTGACGTCGCCGATCAGCCTGTGCCTGGACATCATATCGGCCATGCGCTGGAGGGCGTAGGCACCCACCCTCTCTGCGTTCTCCGCCAGGTGCTCCTCTTCGATATACTCGATGGTGGCCAGGGCCGCCGCACAACCGACGGGGCTCTTCTCGTGGGTGTAGTGCCCCAGGGCGCGGTCGGCGGCGACATCCAATCCCTCCCTGGCGATAAGGGCCGCCATGGGAAAGATGCCGCCTCCCAGCCCCTTGCCGATGACGACCATGTCCGGGACGACGTCGTAGTGCTCGAAGGTAAACATTCTCCCCGTCCTGCCCAGACAGTGCGGAATCTCATCGAATATCAACAGGGCGCCGTGGTCATCGCAGGCCTTCCGGATGGCCTCCCAGTACCCCTTGGGAGGTATGTACGGCGTGCTTCGCACCGGCTCCGCTATGACGGCGCCGACGTCTCCCTCCTTGTCCAGCACGTACTCGACGTATCTGGCGCACCGCAAGTCGCACTCGCCCCCGCACCCCCAGAGGCAGCGATAGGGGTCAGGCGGGGGAACGTGCTCCGAGCCTGGGAGCAGTGGGCCTACTCCTCCCCGGAATATCTCTTCGCCACCTATGCTTATGGAGTCCAGGGATGCACCATGAAAGGAGTCCCACATGGAGACCGTCTTGAACCTTCCCGTAGCCACCCTGGCCAGCTTCAGCGCCACTCCGATGGCGCCAGTCCCTCCCGGACAGAACAGCACCTTGTTCAGGTCCCCCGGAGCCAACTCGGCCAGTTTCTTGGCTAACCGAATAGCGGGAAGATTGGTGTATCTGCGAGTGCAAAAGGACAGATCGTCCATCTGACGTTTGATGGCTTCGATGACCCTGTGATTACCGAAGCCGACCTGGTGAACGTTATTGCCGTGGAAGTCCATGTACTTCCTGCCCTGGATGTCCTCGATGTAGATGCCATCACAGCTCGTCAATACGTTCAAACACGGCGTCGATAGGGCCTGATGCAAGAAGTATTTGGAGTCTTCGTCCAGCCACTTCTGGGCCTCTCCGTCGATGTTCCTCTTTGACCAGTCGGTCCTGGTTCGGGTCAGGTTTACGTCTCCCTCGGACTTCAATCTTGAAACGTCGGTCTGCTGTCGCTTCATGTTTACTGTGCTCATGCCTCCTTTCAAAAAGAAGTTGCCGGAGCAGGATGACTCGCTACAACAGCAGAGTACCCGCCCCGGCATTCAATGGCAAGGGGCGCCGCCTTCAAAGACGAATGAATATGTTAACCGGCCTCATACCTAGTTGCTCATAGAGGGCCATCCCGCGACCCTCTGAGAAGCAATTTGAGGCCCATAGCCTTACTTGACCAGGGGCATAACTTCTTCGGCGAACAGTTGCACCTGCTCTCTCAGTTCCTGAAAGGACTGTACGGCGTAGTGCTGTATCGTATAGTGGTCAATG